>Ga0214543_1001311_pt1 | contig 47609 bp, 27 predicted proteins | sample CNSS2metaG_FD_160094 | JGI IMG/M metagenome (GOLD analysis project Ga0214543, IMG submission 160094) | Root nodule microbial communities from cowpea collected in UCLA plant growth center, Los Angeles, California, USA - CNSS2 | ecosystem: Host-associated > Plants > Roots > Nodule | place: USA...
TTAAAAAAAATTTATATAAAAAATATAAAAAAAAAAAAAAAATATATATATATATATATATATATATATATATATATATATATATATATATATATATATAATACATTTAGAACTTGAGAAACTTTTGGCATCAACATGGTTAAATTAAGATGTATAAATATTCATGTTAAATATTAAAATTTTAATTTCATGTTAAATATTTAATTATATAAATATCTAATAAACTATCTCTAAGGATGAAAAGTTACAAGAAATTTAAGAGGAGTGAACGTCATTGTTTTCAAGTATTTAATGTAAATGATTATGTTAGGACTTACAAATTTGTATAATTAATAATTTTGGGTGTAATAAAACATGTTAACTTGGAGTACAATTTATAATTTTTTTATGCAATACATCATTAAAGATTATAAGTGTAACATTAATCATCAAAGAAAGTAACACATTCTATGATGGTTAAAACTCCACGATAACTACAAAAGTTTACAACGCATAAGACGACGATAACTACAAAATATCATGTACACAAAGTATTAAAAAAGATAGGGTTAATTATGTTTTTCGTCCCTTTGAACGATTTTGGTTTTTGTCCCTCATTTAAAAGATGCGCTATTTAAGTTCCTCGCGTTCTGAAACGCATGAAATTAGTCCTCATTTTTTAACTCCGTTAATTTTATTACAAAGCTGATAGACGGAGTGCCACGTCAGGATCCCATTTTTAACTTTCACTCAAGCTACAATAAACACGTGTTTTAAAAGGGGGTCTAAGGTTAATTTTTGAAACCCTATATTTTGAATTGTGAGATAGGATCCTTAGTGAGGATCTTGAGGAGATCATTTTGATGCAGGGGAAACGTAGGTGATAGCGTTTGTGTACAACATTCTGTAGTGATGAAGAGTGGTAGCTCTGGAATTGATTGTAGGCAAAGGAAAAGTGGTTCAAAAATTCGCAAAGCTTAGCGTCGTGTTCAGAAATAGCATCGAAAGTGTATGAGTGTGGGAACGATTGTTGCTCCTAAAGGTAGGTACTGTGAAGAACAAGGGCAGGTTATTTTGAAGATTTGAAATTGGGCGGTAAGTGATAAATTGCATTTGTTTTACTCGAGCTTTTTTTGGTGTCTGTTATAATGGTTTCAATTTTTTGCAGTCCAATTCACATTGTAATTATTTTCAATGGGTTAATGAAGAGGAATGTAGAGGTGAAGGTGAAGAATCTAAATTTGAAGCTGGCGTAGGAAAAAGAGTTGAAGAACACGAAGTTTGTTTGGAAATGGAGAAACTAATACTCGACTTGATTATAAAAAACTAGAAGTTGAAGAGGAAATTGGAAAAAGAGAAAAGATTTGGCGCTGCAACTTTTATTTGTACTGTCGTGGACTTTTTCAATTGTATTTGTGGTTATGTTTTTGTTCAAGTTTAACTGTAATTAGTTTTCGTAGTAGTATTTGGGAAATTCCTTCAATTGGTAGGTCTTGCAGAGATTGTTTATGTATTTCTGGGGAATTATTTTGTAATGATGAAAATGGTATTACTAATGATATGAGTATTGCATGCCATTCATTTGCCCAATGCCTTATGTTTTACGTTTTCTTAGTGGTTGATTCTGCTTTCTAATCTTGACTTTGCCATAACCAATGGGATCCAAAATATTTTTTAGGCTCGTTAATGTAGAGGAAAATTGATATCATTGAAAAACTGATGTCTTTTTCTTTAAACATTTTGTATTTAAAGGGTTCAAATTACAATCAATGGCTTATATTTGCCATAACCAATTCAATCTTTTACTGCCGCAAATTAGGACTGAATTAAGTTCTATAATTTATCCACCTATCCGGCCAATCTTTCCATGACTTGAATTGTTGTCCATCCCAAATCCATCATCATCATCAGTCATCCTTTCTTCTTCACTATCATCTAGTCTATCTTTAGGTAGATCTTCTTCCTCTTCAGCCTGTACTTGTTCATCAACCACATCCTCTTCACCATTCACTTCTGCCTCCCTAACCACATCCTCTTCACCAATCACAGCCTCTTCACCATTCACTTCTGCCTCCCTAACCACATCTTGTTCACCAATCACAACCTCCTTAACTACCACTTCCTCTTCAGCGATAACTTCCTTCTCACCTAAACCTTCATCCTCACACACAACTTCATCCACTCCACCAATGAAGTGAACTATTTCAGGCTGACTAGGAACATGTTGCACATAGATATCAACTTCCTCTTTACTCTCCTCTGTAAAGTTAGCTAATGCTATAGCTTCCTTATCATCACTAAGTAGTCTAAGGTTGTTTAACAAACTTTGTTTTGAACCCTTCCACCAAAGTTTCACATCACCACCGTATTTGAACTCTTTCACTATACCCAATGCTTCAAAGAACAACCAAAAATCCCGGATCAATCCCCTTAACATGAATTTCACCCCCAACATACTTCAGTCCCCTGTTTCTTTCGAACCTACCCATATGATGAAAGCTACATCGAACCTCATTCCCAACCCTACATTTCAAATAAACACACAGACCACATTAATCGAACCATAAACGGAATCAACAAACAACCAAAGCAAACCCTATACAATCGAATAGGGAAGAACAACTAACCTGCTTTCCATAATTGGAATGTCGTAGATGACAACACTATTTTCTTCATTGAAATCTCTCAACTTCTTATTGGTTCTCTAATTTCGTTGTCCCTCTTGATGATTCTCCTTCATGGTCGAATCTGAATCTTTGTCGAATCCCTTTTCTCGTTACCAAAAGCCCCTTCTTTCTAATTTTAACCTAAACCCTAATCTCTGATACATTAAACATTACAATTAAATTGTTCTACCACGTGCTTAATAATACAAATGCAATGCTTTCTTTACCACGTGTCAATCATAACTTAAACATTGTTAAAAATGGGATCCTGGCGTGACACTCTGTTTGCCAGCTTTGTAATAAAACTAATGGTGTTTTAAAATGAGGACCAATTCCATGCGTTTCAGAACGTGAGGGACTTAAATAGCGCATCTTTTGAATGAGGGACAAAAATAAAAAACGCCCAATACTTGAGGGACGAAAAACATAATTAACCCGAAAAGACACAAGACATGATGTAGTTAAAGACTCAAAATGCAATACACAATCCTTATACACATCATACACGAGTTCAACACAAGAAGCATTGAAAAATGTGAGACATCTAAAATGTTACAAAAGATTGCTCCAAAACACATCTCATGGATATTTTAACACAATATACCTATGCTCACAATGATGTTGTCAAACCAATAGAAGTAAAAATGAAAAATATTTTCCTTTTACAAAACTTCGAGAGCTACAACAAAAAGCTTCAACCAAAAGTCAAATATGTTCTAAGAAAGCACTAACACAAAAACAAGTAACATATCCTAAGTAAAATTAATATTATAGAAGGAAGGAACATTTATTGAAAGCTCTAATATAAACACCAAATAACATTTTTGTTTTAAATCTTGAGGAAATGTTTTGTACTCATTGCTCAATTTCACAAGAAGATTAGTAGATACCAATAGTAACTTTATGTACTCTTTGCAAATTGTATAATTAACTCTGCTTTATTATTTAAAAGCTATGATACATCAATACTTCAATTTGAGTCACTTACATATGTCTGTCCGAAATACTTTAAGATACTTTTCTAATACTTAATAATAAAGTATCTAACCTATAAAGTAATAATATTTTTATGATGATAGTAACTTATAATTTTTTATGTTAAAAAATTTAATACATATAATTTTAATTTGAAGTTACAGAATAACAATTGTATATTTATCATGTTTTTAAAAATTATTATACATTTTTCATTATACATATAAAACATATCATATCCTATTATTTTCAAAATAAATATATTGAAGTTTCAAATAAATGTTATATCCGATCCATGTATCGTATTTGTATTTCATAACTTAAAAAATAATATCACTTAGTTTTGATATTTCAAACTATAATAATTTTTTGCTAAACAATATTTACCTATATAAACAATGGTATTTATATACACCTACTTCATAACTTAAAAGTAATATCATTTATTTCTGCTTTTCTTAAAAGTAACATCACTTATTTTTGCTTTTTCAAAGCATAATTTTTCCTAAACAATATTTGCCCATATAAAAAACGGTGTTTGTATAAACCATGCCATATTATTTGCTCCCGTGATAACTTGTGTTAGTCAACAGTTATGTTAAGCATCAAACAACTTATGTTAGGCTACAGTTACGTTATGCTGCAAACAAACGTATTGGAGATGACCTAAACGATTTCACACCATTAGAACCTTATGTTGCTATGATAACTAAAATGAAACTATGTTCAACAAATTATACTAGAATAAATCAGATTATTGAGTATACTTTTCATGTATAATCATTATAAATTATCAACTAATCCAATAACCATTATTTGTAAAGTGTACGCCATGGTTATGCCTGTTGCATAGTGTTGCATTGTTTGAAGTTAAGTTGAAGTAAAAGAACAGCAACCAAATTTTACTGTTACAGAATTATTTATGTACCACTAACACTAACATTCATACTGAGCAAGTAACAGTCCAAAAATCAATGTGAACAGAACCTATAGATGGATGAAATAGGAGCCATGGGGTGCAACATTTGTTCTTTCTCGTGTTGTCGCATGACAACTGAAGATACTGTACACCAATCAAATCCTTCCTAATACAATTTTCCATAACGACAAGCATCTTGGGCGGAGAAATGAACTGTGAGGTTACCAAAGAATTCACCACAGTTGACTACAACTAGACGTGAAACTGTGGTACCATTTATCCTAACAAACAATTATCAGCACTGCAACTAGTTGTGCTCATACTACCCATACAACAACATATTGTATATATTAATTACCATGGAGCAGCATTCCTTCCCGCCACTAATAAAGCATGGAAGTCGGAAAACTAGCTACTTCAGAAATTCTCGTAGTATATATCTTCAAATACATCGCCAAAAGGGATGAATTACTGAGTATGAGGCTCTCGAATTCCTGGTGTCATGTGCTTCCTGGAGCATCACTTCCCACAGCTGGTTTGCGATTCAGATATCGAATAACAGCATCTTCAACCCTGTTCAAGTTGTCAAACAAGATCAAATTTCACAATGATTGTAACTGACGTGCATTTGTATAAACATTGAAGAAAAAGCACATAAACACTGATCAAGTCTACCTTTTACTTGGCACAAACACTAACAAACTACTGAGACTTAAAACTGATGTGAATATAAAAAAAGGAAGAGGGTAAAGTGCAATCTTGAGAAGCCTCAGGGGTGTCAATATGATTTGCTCAGAGGAAAAACATGTTATGCACGTTTAGTCACTTATGAATTTTGAAATGAAATCCTTCCGTGGATATGAATTGGTGAAAGTGCATCAGTCAACTTAATTAGAATCCAAAGAATATCATACATCACCCTAAACAAAGGCAACATATCCAAGTACCTATTAATCTCTAAACTATAAAGCTAGATTTTAAATTATTCTCATTAGATCAATGATAGCAATGCTGACAGTATAATGAACAAAAAATAAGGTAAATGTTAAATCTTACCATGGTTGGTTGAAGAAATCTGATCGACGCTCTTTTTCTGCATTGCGACTGGGTTCTCCGGAAACAAGTTTCAGATCCCTGCTTTGAGATTCAATCAATGCATTAATAAATTCTACTGGCGATTGACTGAAACCAAGAAAGAATGACCGTCTCCTTCTGTGCTCATGAATTTTTCTAATGATTCCACATATTGCTTCATCACATGTCTCAATCTCTTTATTCTTTTCCACATTAGCCAATAAAGCAGACAACTCCCTCTGAATTGGGAAAGGAACATCAACCAACACATCATAACAAGCAGTTCCAACTGGACTGTTTCCCGATAGCTTGATCTTGTGTTCCAAAAGTATAGGCTGTGGAGGGAACAAATGTGAAGATATTTTCTGCGAAACCATTGTAAACTTCATCTTTTCTTCTCCAAATACTTTCTGAAGAGGCTGATCACAGTGAAAGAAAGAAGGGTCATTAGGATTTTGCAACTTCCTGGCCTTTACATAGTGCCAGATCGCAGCAACAATCCTTGGGCGGGTATCAACCTCAATACCAAGAACCTCTGTCAAAGCAGGTGAAAGCTTAAACTTCTCTGGCACGTAATTCATTTCCAGACGTATATTCACTGCAAACTCTTTATCCCCTTTCCGCTTTACTTCAAAACCTTCATGTGGAGCAGGTGATCGAGCATTCTCCCACATAATAATGTGATTATCTGGATATAGTCTCTGATCTAAAGAAATGGTTACTCTTTTGAAGAAAGCTGAAAACTTCGGATACAAAGGAGTGGACTTCTGAACCACTCCTGGCTGATCAGGGTCTACACCATCTTCCAATATCCTTCCAACTATCTTCAGCGTCCAGGATGGAGGCTCTGCAGTTGGCTTCTTTGGAATTGTGCGAATTTGATTAGCAAAAGTGTTAAATACATAGATGCGAAGAGTTTTCTGAATACAGGGTGGGTTTTTGAGCGCTTCCTGGATGTCAGCCTTCTTTCTAGCAAGTGCTGCATCAACACGAGACTCAAACTCTAGAAGCTGTGTGTACAGTGCAGACTCAGGTAGTATAGCTGCCACTTTATCTTGCAGCTGTTTCTCGGGAAGCTTCTGCTTCTTCCTCCGCGAAGCAGGTGTGAGCTCCATCGGTCTCAAAGGGGAGAAGCTGTTAGGAGGGGAAAATCCAACTGGCCGAATTGGGGGTTTTAGAGGGATCCGTTTCCCACTTGCATTACCCGGTGTGGAAATAGCCGACGACAGCCCCAAACTCGCCAAACCACCACCTTGGTTCTGATTAAGACTCAACCCCTGTGCTTGCAAATGAGCCTGGATTTGAGCATGGGCTGCAGCTGCTGCTTGGGCATGGGCCTGAGCCTGAGCCTGGGCCTTGGACTGAGCTTGGACAATAGCATGAGCCTGGGAAAGCGGAAACTGCCCTTGAAAACCAACGGGAATCTGGCCTTGTCCTTGGGACTGTGAAAAACCATGGTTTGCAGGTATAGAATTGGAGGGTATTCCAGCATTGCCAAACGATGAGGAAGAGGCCCCAATGCCCTTAGAAGGGTTATTATTGTTCACAGACATCACTATCCAAACCTAATCCACTAGTCAACAAGAAATGGGCAAAACAAAAAACAAAAACAAAAACCTCAATACCAAAATGAAAATATCCTATCTTTTAACTCTCGATCTTAACCAGTGAACCAAGTGGGAAAACAACCAACAAATTCAAGCGTCCAAATTCAGAACTCTCGTGAGTCGCCACCAACTACGAATTTGCATTGCCCCGGAAAATTACAGAAAACCGAATATGAAAAACCACTGAATCGACTAGGGTTTACCTCGATCTGGCTTTGGAAGGATCCGCGTAACTCCAGGTGGTTAGAAGAACACGAGATTAGCTTCGGCGCGTGGGGCTTGGGTTGGAGAGAGGGATGGATTGGAAGGATCTGGAATTTGAGGAGAGAGTGGGCTAAATTAGAGAAATGGGAAAGAGTGAGAAAAATTGGGGATGGTTCTTTTGTGGAAGGTGGACGATGATGGCGGTGAAGCGTGGCTAGGGTTAGGAAAATGGCCCAATTTTGGGAGGTCAAACCTCAAAGTTTAGTCACTGAATGAGTATGCGTTCCCTTCTAAAGCTTTCCAGCAAAACGGCGTCGTTCGTGTTGCGTCATTCTTCCTATAAACTCATATTTTCCAAAAATACTTTAATAATAAGTATGATTACTTTCTTTTTATTTTCATTATTAATTTATTCTATTCATTTTAATTTCATTATGAATGATTGCTAGTTGTTATCTCATCCTATGTGTGTGAACTAATCATATATATATATATATATATAGTTTGACTATTATATAAAATACTAAAATTAGGGACATTTTTATTCACATTTTTGAGAAACATAGTTCAAATAACTTTTATATATTTATGTTTGTTTTACATTAAATATATCTTTGAAAATGTGACCTTTGAAAGATTAGATAAGGAAAAATGTAATCATAAATGGAGAAACATATATATTTTGGTAAGACTTTAAAAATATAATCAATTTTTAATATTAGGAAGAAAATAAACTTTGATATCCGAGTTATGATTTCAAAAGCTTAACTAGACCAACCGTTTTAACTGCAATGGAATTAATTTACTAACTAGTCTGGACTCTTTAAAGTACAATTTTTCCAAAATTGGTAAGTAGTCAAGAATCAGTCAAACTTTGGTGCATTCAACTCATTTGAACAGAAAATCATTGAATTTGTTTTTTTTTTAATTTAATAAAACACGATAGATAATTGGTTGATTTTGGAATAAAGCGAATTGTTTCAGTGATTAAAATTCAAAAGAAATAGATTAGAATAAAATCATTTTTAAATTAAGTTTTTAGTACTTTTAACCTATTAAAATGAGATTTTAATGTGTTAAATGCATTGCTAGAGTTTTGAAAACAAAAATATATGCTGTTATTAATAAAGTAAATTAACTTTTTAATCAATTAAAACTACTAAAAATTCCATATTAACCCATTTTAATGAACTAAAAGGGTTTTTTAATATATTAGAAAAAAATAAATATTCTGTATTCACGAAAATTAAATAAAAACTAAAATTATGCAGTAATCAAAGATCTTTAACTTTAAATCAAAACCAATACATTAATTAAAACTGAAACAAAAGTGCAATGTGACGATGAAAATAGAAAAACAAAAAGGTTCAATGAACTAAAGTTATAACGGACTTCTTAAAGATTTTTTATAGTTAATTTTTTTTTTTTCTTTCTTCTGAAATTATTCAACTCAAACTTTATTTAGAATTGCATTTCTAGAACTAGAGCATTACACCGGAAGAGTCTTACCGACTTGAAATTTTTGATACATGTGAACCTTCTCTTCTTGATAATTTATTTTGGATAGTTTAATTTTAATCGTCAAATAAAGTTTCAAATTCTATATATTTTATCATAACAAATAATATTTAATTGTATTGAATAATTGATTTCATTTGTCTAACACAAATAATTTCAATTTCGTAGGAATTCTTCAAATTTATTTATGCTTTACTTCATAACCGCGTTTCTTGTGAGTTGAACTATTAAGCTTCTTTCAAAACTTCTTATAGATTTTTTATTGTCATTAGATCATATCCAACAAGTAACATAATGCACCTCGAAAGTGTTATAATTCATTATTGTGATGATCATGAGAATGTCAAGGAAAATAACATGTCGTAGATAAAAAAATTTTACTTAACTCTATGATCTTGTAAATGTTATATTTCATTATTATGATGATCATCAGAATGTCAAGGAAAATAACATGTCACGAACAAAAAAAATTTACTCAATTTTATGACATGCTCTCGAGATGGTTCTTGAAAAAAAATTCAGAAATATTGCAAAAGAAAATAGTGTTGAAAGAGAAATCCATGTATTATTATCACTTTTGGTATATTAAGGAGTATTCCAAAAGGCATAGGACAACAAAACGAAAAGAAATCAAAATTACAATCTAGTTAGGGAAGAAGGGAATTTCAAATAACAGAAAGGAGAGATGTCATGCAATATTCCACACTCCTATAGCCCTTTCTTTCAAAACAAATACTCCCACTCACTTACTCAATCGTAATGGAATCTTTTTACTCCTACTACTTCTCCTAACAAACTTCTACATCGTTTCATCCTTCTCTAAATCTATTGCCATATGTTCCCTTGATGTTTCACCACTTGTATTCTTTATCATAACATTACCCTCTCCATCAAGAGTGACCTAGAAATTGATCTTGATATAAGAAACAAATTCCCAAGTGTAGTCATTAGTACCCTCCCATTGGATCGAAATTTGAGAAACCCACATGTCACAAATTTGAATTTTGAGGGTGTTGAGAATAGCTAGAGGCTGCAACTAAGGTCCTTTTATAATTGTAGTAAGCAATAGAGGAATGTATTGAGAATCTGGAGCACCCTTACACATTTTCAACAAGGAAACATGGAAGACAAGATGGATTTTAGCCTATGTAGGGAGTTCCAATCTATATGCAACATTACTAATGCGATCCAAAATTTTGAAAGGACCAAAATAAAGCATGGACAATTTTTGATTATGTTGCAGGCGCAAAGAATGTTGGCAGTATGGTTACTCGCAAAGAAAAAATCATCAACATTAAATGCAACTTGAAAGTGCTTTTTATCATCATTAAGTTTCAAGTGGGATTAAGCATGGGATAAATTATGCTTAAGTTGAGCTAGTAGACGATCCCTTTGCACTAACTAGGCATATGTGTAACATCCTGCCCGGATATTACGATTTTAAATAATAAAATAAAAATATAATAATAATACTTCATTTATTATAAATCATTTTCCCAAAACCGTGGGAATTTAAAACTTTATTACACCGATAAAACCAACTCAAATCCAATTTTTATAAACACAATACATTTTCAAAATCAGAGTCATTATAAAGTCAAGTTCTATAATTCCAATGATTACAAGAAATCCTTAAAACTCATAAAAATGATGAAACGTTGCCACAAAGTTTCCCAACTAGCCCGCGCTCGGGATCTACGCTCCACCAGAACCACCTGCAATATCATCTACTCCCGTGTACCATGTACACGATCATCACCAAATGCAAGCAGCACCATTCAACATCTCCATTTGGTCTCGTCTGTCTCCATTTGGTCACGCTGCCATAACCTCCATTGACGCACCACTCGAGCTCGTCGGACAGTTCAACATCTCCAGCAGCACCTGTACCAACACCTCCACATCCTCCCGTGTGATATGCCATACACGATGCCAGAACCGCAGCTTCGTGTTCACGCATCGAACCACCCCGCTGCACCAAGCTCAACACCTTCATGGTAACGCCACCATCGAAGCCATGGAAGCCACCGCGAGTTCGCCATGGAAGCCACCACGAGTTCGCACCTGCACCGTAGCAGTACTTCACCAACACAAATCTATCCTCCCTCTCACACTGCCATCACGCATACGAAGAGACGAAGCCATTCACGCATCTACACCGAGTTCTAATCGTCACAGATCTGCACCAGTTCGAACCAGACTGAACACCACCACGCTGTCGCCGTGAGCCTCGTCGAAAGTACATTCTGTGTCATCGCAAACCCCTTACGGCAGCCCGTCGCCATGAGGAAACCCTAACCATGGAAGGACTCATGAGGAAACCCTAATTCTGGAAAGAGAAAGCGCTGCCACATGTCCGCTTCTCAATGGACAGTCCAAAAAGTCAAACTGGTCAACCAGTCAAATCTGAGCAAGGATTGGTCAACCGTGGTCAATTTGTCTATTTTATGTTATACTTGGCAAGTGGTTCCTCTACAAGAACCCTAAATGGCCTAACAAGGAAAAGATAGTCTGGCGGCAATTCACCACCAACCAGACTAATTCTCTGGAAATTTCCCAAAATCACCAACTTTAAAAATGGAATATAACAATTCATACAAAATCATACCAAATTCAGCATATCAATCAAAATTAAATTAATTGACGCATGAAATTACCCTATTTAGCATGTCAATCAAATTAAAATTAAAGTTAACGTGTAAAGCTCCCCTAACCTGGTCTCCTTTGCTTAGAACTTTGAAAATTCTCCCTTGATCACCAATGGCCCTCTTTGGTTCCTCTCAACACTCAATCCTCACAAACACTAAATTTTTGTTCTCCCTTCTGCAACCACAATAACAGCCCACCAAAACCCTAATTGGTTGTCTTATGATGGTTTTCCAACCCTCTTTGACTGTTAGGGTTTTCCTCTACCCTTTCATATTCAATCCAAAACTAAGTTTGGCAAAAATATAGTTTAACCCACAACCATGCCAATACCCAAAACTAAGTTTCTCCAAGACTTGAACCCACAACCATGCCAATACCAAATCAATGCTAAACCATCAAGCCAATTCATGTTTCTTGCTAACTCATATAATTCACATATTATATTATTTCACAACATAATTACACATATTATTAAAAAACCAATAATTAATTAATACATAAATAGCATACATAAGACTTGAACCCAAGTCCTCTCACACAACTAAAGCACTCTCAACCACTTGAGCTAGTACTTTTCCACGTTATTCAAATCAGAATTAAATACCATCAATGTTCTTCCTACCCGCATTTATTAATTAATTAATTAATCATTTATTTATTTAATTTTCACGGGTCTTACACCATCCCTTCTTTGCCTTCACATGTTTCGTTTTGTATTGGAGTAGATCTAAGCACCACCAGCAACCAGTGCCCTCCAGTTCCGTCCATATTTCATCCACACTCCAACATCAAATCCAGTTAAGTTTTTCTCAACCATTGATTCATATTTTCTTTGATTTTTCGTGAATGATGAACCTGATTCATAAACTTGAATGTTGTTGTGTGCAATGTGTGCCATAGATCCATGTTTTAATCACTTTAATCCACAACCCATTTACTTTAAAGACCCATTTTATTTTTCCGTTAAATTTGCAAAGTGGATGTCGACATCCGCTTTAGAGATCTCTACTGCGGATGTCAACATCCATTTCACTCTTTTTTTTGTTTTCTGCTCATTGCGGAAGTCGACATCCGCTTCAGATATTTTTGTTGCGGATGTCGACATCCATTTCGTTTTTTTACTTTTTATTTTTTACCATATCGGATGTCGACATTCGTTTTGCGAATTTCAATTGCGGATGTCGACATCCGTTTCCTTTTTTTTTACCATTGCAGATGTCGACATTCGTTTCATTTTTTTTACCATTGTGGATGTCCACATCCGCTTTGCAAATTTTAGTTGCGGATGTCAACATCTGTTTCCTTTTTTTGGTTTTTTGTCATTGTGGATGTCGACATTCGCTTCAGAGATCAAAATTGCGGATGTCGACATCTGTTTCGTATTTGTTTTTCTTTTTTTAGTTTAAATATTTTCCCCAATATATATATATATATATATATATATATATATATATATATATATATATATATGCATGATGTACGTAATTTTGTTCTTCTCTTATCTTACAAACAAATTGATTTCTGTTGTAGGGGTTTAGGGTGTTTGTGCATTTCCTTGTTCCTAGTTGTCTGTTTGTGCATCATACCCTCTAAGGTGGTAGATTTGTTCAATACTAATTGTTACTTGGATTTTCTCAGAAACGCTATGTGATGTTGTCTTGCATGTGATTTATTGTAGCAATCTGTTCTTTAGTTAAAATCTAGAATCATAAAACCTAGAATTTAGTCTTATTTTAGTTGAATGCTACGGTTTGCTTCAAACGAAGTTGAATGCTACTCTTTAAAGTAAAAGTTACCCTTCAAAAAAAATTTAAATTGGAAGATGATTAGAATTTAGTCTTGTTTTATGATTTATGTTTGATTGTAGTGTTTGAAACTTTCAATTTGTTAGATATAGTTTGGACACAAGGTAATTTATGTAGACATGGTTCACACGATGCACCCGAGAGTTCTGCATAGGGTGCTGCACGGAGGAGACTGACCGCTTCATCTCGTAGAAAGGGGTCAGCACGAGGTTGATGTTGTTGAGGATGATGTTGTTGAGCATGAGGCTTCTGATGTTGCTCAGGACGAGGAGCATGGGATTGGTAACGATGGTGCAGGATTTCCAGGTGGTCCCTCTGATACATCTTTATTGACTCGGTACCAGGATCATGTTGCACGTATCATATGAGAAGGTGATAATGTAGATTTTTACCATTATCTTGGCTATCTTTTGCTAAAAAAATCAACTCCTCCTGAGCTTTTAACCCACTTAATCCTCACTTTTACTTTGTTTTTGTGAATAAATACAATATAGGTTACATAGATCTAATTATACCACTAATCCTCATTTTTATGTCCAATTTAATGATAGGAAGCTTTTTGTCTTAAGCCAAAGAAGTGGTCAACCAGAGAAGAAAGAAGAAAAAAAAGCCAAATTTGAAGATATGAACTTAGCATTTCAAGGCTAAGCAATAGAATTCAAGGTTGAGCCCCATTCCTCTCGCATTTTTCAGCGCTGAGCGCTAGAATTCAAGGCTGAGCGTCATTCTTCTCGCATTTTTGGACGCTGAGCGCCAGATAGCCAACACTAAGCGCTAATTGGCTCACAATTTTTGACGTTGAGCGGTGCAGGGACAACGTTGAGCGGTGCGGGGACAACGCTGAGCGGCACCTGTGCTGATGTGGTAATTTTACCATATTTCTTCTAGTTTGCTCGAAAGGAATGCATCTTTGGTAGTTTGGGACGCAATTTTTCACTCTTGGAGAGCTTGAAGGTGCGCTAGGGCTTATGGGAACTATCCTTTGCTCCTCCTTGTATCTTCATCTTCTTCCATCTTCCATTTTGTAAGTTTGGGCTCTCCATGACAATGGAGAGCTAAACCAATTTTGTTGGTGGTATACGTAACCACTAAACTCTCGTGTATTTTGCAAATGCTTTGAATATATTATATGCCTATTCCATTAAATGCTAGTATTCTTGTTTCCTTGCTTAATGCTTTCTTAGTTTGATCACCCATTGCATGATACTTGGTTCATTCGGTATTGGAAAATATCTTTTGAAACCTAGAAATGAAACAAGATACCTAATGAAGCTTGTGTCTAGGAATGGAACTTGACCCATTGGTTGTCTTAAACCCTAGTTTATAAAGCGGGTTTGTTTGTTAAGAGTTCAAGGGATTAATTTTTAATAAGGAAACCTAGGCTCATTCTATTAAGGGATTAGAGTTTGAGTAGACTTGTGGGTTGACATTAGTATATTGATGGAAGGGGTGTGCTTTCTTTTACATGCATGGGAGTGAGGTCGGTGAAATCTAACCCCAACAATACCATTCCATATCAATTCTTGTCTTTTCCACCGTCTAAGCGTTTTAACCGCCAAAGTTCACCTTTTATTTTTTTATGCACAAATTTACTTTCTTGCATGAAACTCAAAATATGGATTCATTCTTTAGTTTAAATTAGTCACTAATTACGCCATTATTTAGTATACACGAGTGTCTTGGGAAATGATATCCCTGTCTTACCGGTTACTACTTGCACGACCCGGTACACTTGCTGGAGTCAATAACAGAGGGTCAAGTTAGTAAGAAGTTTTTATAAATGTTTTATTTTATTGTTGTTATGTATTCTTGCCTCATAGTTGTCACATTACACTCATCTTTTTCTTTGAGAGTGAGAAGTATATTTGCAGGTTTTACTTGACTTTTAGTCATATCAACAAGCAACGAGTGTTCATTGGACTTCAACCTACCCGCATAAGGGTGACCAACTAGAGTAGATGAGATGTCGTGATTATGGAAACCACATTTTACGTTCAACATCCATCCCTCCCCTTGAGAGATGGGTTTGCCTCTCAATCTAAAGGGACACTCACATTTTCTTGTCCCAGATAAACTCGGTTCTGCATCACATTTGTATTTTATATATTTTCCACCTCTTTCACAACCTAATAATACATGGGTCTTTCTTCCTGGTTGTCCATTATATTTATCTGATCTTAGAATAATAACAACAAATCCAAGATTAAAAGCAACCTCTCTAACCCACTTAATTAAATCTTCACATGTTGGAAAGATATCATCAATTGTAAAGTGAGAGGTATAATCTTGTTCGTATATATCAGGAACGAAAGCAGAAAAGTCTGACATCAGACTAGAATTTACTTGAGAATCCAAGAAACTCAAATAACTAAAATGATGATCATCCATAATTATAATAATGACCTATAATAAAAGAAAATATTATTTAGGAGAGATATAAAACTTAAATGGGTGAGATATAAACACGAGCATATATACGTACGTAGTAGATCTTAAAAGAAACAACATAACACAAAGTTTAGTGGCATGTATATTATCCCACTTTGCTTCACCATTTTTGGTGACATATCATTCTAGTTGACTGCAACATGCTTAAACTCATTAAATCTCTTTAACCAATCACTTTACTCATTTCAACTACTTACTTACATGCCAAACCCATTTTGTTCCAACACCATGAAACCCAGATAATTATTTTCAAAAGGGTCTTAATACTACAACCATGTTATTCAGAATAAGGTTAAAAAATCGTGTCTGGTGGTTGAGGTGCAAGATTGGATTAGAAAGAGTGTGAGGAGGTAGATGTGGAAAATGAAGAAAATGGTAGTTTTGGGAGGGAGGTCCTACAAAATTAAGATTAAGGATGTGAGTGTATGAAGCGGATGTCCCGTAATACCAAAAAAAAAAGATACGAAACGGATGTCGACATCTGCAACGCAACTGTCTGAAGCGGATGTTGACATTCATAATACATAAAAAAAAATATGAAACTGATGTCGACATCCTCAATGCAATTGTCTGAAGCGGATGTCGACACCCATAATACCAAAAAACAAAAAAAAATACGAAACGGATGTCGACATCTGCAACGCAACTGTCTGAAGCAGATGTCGACATCCGTAATACAAAAAAGAAAATATAATTGCGAAATGGATGTCGATATCTGCAACTCAAATGTCTGAAGTGGATGTCGACATCTGTAACACCAGGGACCACTTGGACCACTGGTGGGAGCTTGAATCAGAGAGACACTAGGACCACTAAAGCTTGAATAAAAGAGACACTGACTAGAGGGAGTGAAGAAAAATATTGGGAGGAAACAAAGAGAGTGAAGAAAACGGAACGTGGGAGGAAAGTTGGGGGTGCAGGCTGAAGCAGAGATAAAAAGAAGAGGACTGGTAGCGTAGTAAATTTTCGTTTCATTATTTTCAACCACCAAAGGAAGGTAAAATTTATGAGGGAGAAAAACGTAATTATTGGGGTACATGAGAAAGGTTGGGGGTGTAGGGAGAAGCCCCCTAAATTAACTTCACACTCGGTCCAATTTGTTTGTGACAAAAATATTCTTGCCAGAAACAATACACTCCAGAAGCTGAAGAAGAAATTGTCCAAACTTTGTTATAATTGAATTAATACACTCCAAAAATAATCTAAAAGGAATACATATGTCATTATCGTTAAAGTGTATAAACAACATATTTTATTGTTATTAACTTATATCAATAAAGTAATTACACAAAAAGTCAATAATATTCTTTTATTTAAAAAAATTATTTTATTTGGATTTATCAATTTTTTTTATGAATCAAAAAGCTCAATTCCCAATATAAGGCTCAATTATTTTCTACTCTTATTTTTAAGGGTTGCTCCTAATCAGTTGGGCCTAAAGGCTGGCCCAAAGGGTGCCAAGGCCCATAAAGCAGTCAAGGTCCCTCATTCTGCACTCACTTGCCAAAATCGGTGCTCTCATTCTTCCCTTTTCTCTCCATAGAAGCTCTTGCTAGGGTTTGGGTCTTACCCTTCTTCACGTTAGCTCAACTCCATTCTTCAGTCCATGTAAGTTGATTCTCCACCGTACCTTTTTCATTCCCAGCTCTGTCATCATGATTCTAACTGGGGTTCACCATGGTAACCCATTTTGAATCTATTCCACTGTTTTACAGCTTGTGAATCTGCTTCGTGGTCGGTAGTACTCACTTGCTTGGGTGTCTGAATATTCTGCTAGCTTTTTCCAGGTAAGGGAAGCTAGGATTTATGTTTTTAAAGTTATTTTGCCGATTTTTGGTCTGTTTGTATGGTTGTGATGCTTGAATGAGATTGTTGGTCGAATAAAAATATATGGTGTGCGAGTATGTTTGATTGATGTGACACTACTCTTTTTTTTTTGCATTGCACTACTCTTGATTCAATCATATTTAATTTGAATATAAATACAAAATTTTGGAGCTTTACACAAGCTGCAATTTTATTTCTAAAATCCCAAAATCGTTTGCATAATGTGTTGTTAAGTTGGATTGCTATATTAAAGCATGAAATGAGTGAATATGCATGAGTAAAATGGCGTATGGGTTGTGAATGATGAGTTTGGCATGATCTTGGCGTGTAATGAGTATGGGATGGTTGGTTATAAAATTGACATGGAATTGGTATGAACAATAATGTTATATCGATTGATGGAACATGATGTTAGTGTGGTCAGGACGTAATTCCACGATAGTTTCTTGGTGGTGCCTCATTGGTCAAGGCGTAATTCCATGGAACTCTAGGTGAGATCTCCTGATGGTGCCTCATTGGTCAGAACGTAATTCCATGTTGGTTGCGTGGTGGTGCCTCATTGGTCAGGACGTATTTCTATGACCCTGTTAGTGGGAGTTTCGTGGTGGTGCCTCATTATATAATTTAGTAAGGATTCAAGGTAAGGATTGCATCATGACACTCTAAAGAGTCAGTTAGTCTCACGTAGAGCGTACTGGCTCAAGTGGTGAGAGTAGCAGGAGGCCTAAGACACTTTAAGGCTAACCTTATGTGTGGTAGGATGAGACTCTTTGACAATTAGCTCGATAGAGCAGTAGAGGCCACCACAAGTGCAAACATCCGGTGAATCCGACTAATTATATGTATCTGGATAAGTTGTGTCTTGAGTCTTAGTGTATTGTTTGCGAGTCATCACATGATTGGTCAATGTATGTATCTTTAACTATGAAAATGTATGAATTGTATGATAAAACATTTTTCTACGCTAGCTTACCCTTTCTGCTTGTTTGTACGTTCTGTGTATGGTTTTCTCTTTTTGCGATGATCATCAATTGATTGATGTGAGCAGATGCGAGAACTCCTCGTGGTCAACAGGATATTGGAGATTCCGTTGCCTAGTTCATTTTGGATCAGATCCTGCTTGTCTGAGTTCTCTTTAGGGTTGTAGCCCATGTATTTGTCTGCTTCTTGGACAATTATTTTAAATATTGTTGACCCTTGAATTCTATTTTGTATTGACATCGTGGTGTGCCTCAGTATCTCATTTTTTTATACCTTATATATTTGTAAGTTGTGATGTTATACTCCTTGACTCAACTTTCATTTAATTATTTTATTAATTAAATGGGACCTTACACCAAAGTAAAATTAATCACTATATAATTTAATAATTAGACTAAAAATACAAATTAGTTTAATTACCCGGAATTGACATATTTAATACATATCCCTTTCCACTAGTTCTTAGAAGAAGAATACGTTAAATTTTAAGTCAGTTATCAAAATAACTCCTAATACCTACATACTTTTCTAGCAATTAAATTTTCCTGTCATCTTTGTACATAAAAAACACTGATTTGATTTGATTTACCAATGTGGATATTTCCTTCTTTTATCCTTCTTTTATAAAATTTTGGATGCTCGATATATTTTTTTTCTAACCTTTTTCACCAAAAAATATGACATCTCTATATAAATTAGGCAATTGTCTTGCCTCGTGTGTTTTGCCTCGTGTATTAGAGAGTAAAATTCTGGAACCTCTCTGTTCTCTCTGCAAGGGTAATTGTTCCTTCCTATTCGTTTCCCCTCATTGATCAATGAGTTTCTGTATCAGTGAGTGATAATCTGATTGATTTTTTTTAGAAACCAAGTGATGGAAACGAGTGAGGGTTTTTCGAGATTGATACTATCTTGGTCTCTTGAGGATGTAGTCAACAATGATCTTTACATAGACAAGGTCAGGTTACTGATGTCCTAGCTTTATTAAGTGGTCATTTGTTCCTCTATGACGTTTTTTTTTCCTGAGCTCACCATAGTTAGTTTTAGGTTAAATTACGCTGTAAATTCTCACTTTAAAACTTTGAGTGTTTTTGTTACTACTGTCTAGTTAGGCTAGTAGGCTTTACGCAACAAACTTGCTGCCTGTCGTATGCGTTGGGTTTTGTTTGGTATTTACAAAGTTCCTTAGTGTTGGTGTAATAATTCAATTTTCCTCTTTACATTGTTTCTTAGTGTAGGATTGAATCAATTTGTTTGACAACATAGGTGGACTGTCTGATTCTGGATCATTTGATTTGAGCCCAATATATAGTGATTTCTAGAGGGGAATATGTGTCACATATCCATATCCTGTACTCTAACATTTGGCAGGACTTATTGATGAAGTATCTTATATATGAAGCACTAATTCTTTTATGATGATGATAGGTTATAGTTTTTCTTACAATGTCTGAGAAATGTGTTTTTACTTGCATTCACGCAATTGCAATTAGATATACATTATGTTTTTAGAATTTTTATACACTTTAGATATGTAAGTGTCACATATAGTAACCTGGCAATTTAAAAATAAACATATCGTATCACCCTATCGGATAGTATTTGATACAGTTATTGTATCCATGCATCATAAATTTATAAGTAGGTGTGATCACCCTGATCACGCATACAAGGGCTACCTGGGGTTTCTTTAGTACATAACAGGCTTGAGGATTCTTCATTGAGTATGTTCTTTGATGTGAAAAAATATTGTTTTTCCTTCTTTTTTATATATTGATTTTTGTACGGATTAATGAGTTATGTCATGTGTAAACGAAAATAATTCTTACAGGCTGCATGCAGTTATTGGTTAGGACTGAGGATTTATATCTTTCTAATATGTTGATAAATATCTGATTGTGTAGTCAACATTCATTGCATACTAGAAGCTCCTTACCTTTTTTGCATATAATTAGATTCTAAAGCTGTTATGTCTGTACGTTTTAATAGGTGAGGCAAATTCCAAAGACATTCTTGTCCGTAGCTCACTATTTGAAATCATTTACTTTTCCTCTTATTGAGGAAACTCGTACAGATTTATGCTCAAGCATGAAGATGTTGTCAGAGGCTCCGGTGTATGAAATAACCGACATTGCTTTTTCTGAAAATTATAAACCACCTCAGGATTTGTTATACCAGATAGAAATGAAAACAGTGGTAGATAGTGATAGAAAAGGAGATATATGTGAGCCTGAGATTGGACAACTTTTTACTTTGACTAATACAAGGCCAGAATGCATAGATGATTTGAACAAGCATGGAAATTCCTATCTTATTGGTTTAATTGGGAAGGTTAGAAAGAAAAAAGACGAGGAAGATGTTTATGAGGTTCAAATACTAGCTTCAAATCCCATTAAATTGGAAATGTACTGGCAGGAGGATGGCAGATATCTATATGGCATATATGGTTTTGCTGCCTATCTTATCAATATAACAACAAATAGGCGTATATGGAATGCACTGAACTCGGATCCAGAAGGTCCAGATATCCATGTAATCAAACAACTGCTCCAACCTGATCCTGCTGTAAGAGCAATGGTTTATTCTCTGCCTTTTACCATAGATATATATGCCTTGCAATGTCTAGTTCATGGTATAACTGTACAACTGGTTAGCAGATGAAGCTAGATCTTTTGTATATACCCTCTAATTTTGTTCCATTACCTTGTCAAGATAACCTTATTGATTGGATAGATGATTAAGTACTTCAAATGTTGCATCTTCTGACAGGTTGGGGGAAATTGTGCTCAATGTTTCTCTAGTGAAAGGTGCACTATTGATGTGTCAAATATTGGTGCTGTTATTCGATCATTCGATTTGAACAAAGCTCAAGAAGAGGGAGTTTTAAGTTGTTTAGCTGCAAGGGAGTGCTCTCACAAAATTATTGTGAAATTGATTTGGGGCCCACAGGGACAGGGAAAACAAAAACAAAAACAGTTGGCTCATTACTATTTGCCCTCCTCAAGCGGAAATGCAGAACACTTACTGGTGCCCCAACTAATGTGGCTGTGCTGGAAGTGACTTCCAGGTTTCTTAGGCTAGTGATGGACTCCATTGATTATCACACTTATGGTCTTGGCGACATAGTGTTATTTGGCAACAGAAAGCGGATGAGTATTGACGATCGAGATGATCTTCTTGATATATTTCTTGATTACCGTGTAAATATTCTTGCCAGGTGCTTTGCACCCTTGTCTGGTTGGAAACATCATTTAGAACTGGTAGTTGCTGTACTTGGCAGGCTAAGTTGGGTATAACCAGGAAAGAATGCCTTAAAATACTGAAATCTCTTGTAAATATCTTCGTTCTTCCTGATTTTACTGATGAATATTCAATCAAAAGCTTTTGTCTCAGAAGATCTCGCATGCTTTTTTGTACTGCTGCGAGCTCTGCTAGATTGCATGCAGTAGAACACTGTAGACTAGAAATGTTAGTTATTGATGAAGCTGCTCAACTCAAAGAATGTGAGTCAAATATACCTTTACAACTTCCTGGTCTTCGTCATGTTGTGCTTATTGGAGACGAGAAACAGTTGCCTGCCCTAGTCAAAAGTGAGGTGTGTTCCAGTCTTGTTATTTCCTGTTTTCCTGACTGTGCAAGCATGTTCGTTATTATGTCTCACTTTTTTAGCTCTATTATGAAATTCATGGAAAAAATATTTCAACATATAGAAATTTTTATGAATATACAGATTTCCAGCAAGGCAGGGTTCGGAAGAAGTTTGTTTGAAAGACTGGTCCTCTTGGGTCATGAAAAACAGCTTCTCAATATTCAGTATAGAATGCATCCATCCATTAGCTTGTTTCCAAATATGGAATTCTATGACAAACAGATTTTGGATACTCCAAGGGTCAAAGAAAGAAGCTATGAGAAGCATTTTCTATGTGGTGATATGTTTAAGTTCTACTCTTTCATAAATGTTACTTATGGACAAGATGAATTAGATGAAGGGAATAGCCGGAAAAATAGGGTGGAAGTAGCTGTGGTATCTGAGATTGTTTTTGAGCTCTACAAAGGTAATTTTATTATGTGATCTATAATATGACTACGGGTAAAAGTAACCAACTGAACTCTAAATGTTTGTGATAAGTTCTTCATCATGTAATTTATGAATGGTAACTTTTATTGTAATGTTTGGATTTTAATTATCATCTATTGACTCTTTACAGAATCAGTTTCTAGAACACGGACTGTTAGTGTTGGTGTTATATCTCCATATAAAGCTCAGGTTATTGCCATACAAGATGCTATTGGAAAAAGGATTGGTGGTGATGTTGATCATAATTTTTCCGTGAAGGTTTGCACTGTTGATGGTTTCCAAGGTGGTGAAGAGGATGTGATAATAATATCCACTGTAAGATATAATAACATGGGATTTGTGGGTTTTATTTCTAACCTTCAAAGAACTAATGTTGCCTTAACAAGAGCAAGGTATGATATGTTCCCATTTATTATACACGCTATTTGTTCTACATGTGTTGTAATCATGAATGTCCTGTTCCTTATCTATACAGGTATTGTCTTTGGATAGTAGGTAATGGGGAAACTTTGATGAATAGTGGCTCTATTTGGGAGAGAATAGTCCTTGATGCTAGGTCTCGAGGGTGTTATCATAATGCTGACGAAGATGATAGGTTATCTCATGCTATTACAACTTCCATTATTGATCTTGGTCAAGTTGGTGATCTACTGCATTTGAGTTCTCCACTCTTCAGGAAAGCAAGGTGGAAGGTAACGGACCTTAGAATCGTTCTCGAGACTCTACTTTTAATACTGAAAAAGACATAAGAATTCAAGTTAACCCCTTAAAGCATACATAACAAGAGACAGAGACAAGTTATATTCTTCTACAGGAATTGAACTCTGGTGGAGTAAGCTTTCACTTTAGAGAGAAAGTAAAAAAATCTCAATAATCATCGATGAAAAAGATCAACAGTTCATATTACTCGAACATGTCCAACAAGCCATACATTTGTCAAAATCTTGTCTTAATTTTGTCATTAATGATCGATATGTCTCACATCTCCTTTGTGTTGCAAACAAAAGAGTAAATTCCTTTCCGAAACATGAATATTTGAGTAGTCTGATTGTATGTGTAAATCAGGCATGAGAAGGGTGTAAGAGATGTCCTTTCTGTTACATTACACGCTGAATATTTCTGATGTATAGTTTCTTTGTGATTTGTGTTTTTTTTTTCTTGATTTTTCTGTTTTTAGTTAACTTGCACTTATAAAATCAAGATGAATGTAAGAAAGTTTTAGATGGTTAATCAGATTTAGGCGATTATGCTATGTATTTTTAGTCAGTAGGGTGGTTGTTAGTTGTGAGAGGATTTAAGATGTCTATCTGTGCCAATGCTCTTCCAACTTTCAGATTGTAAAGTTCAGTAATTTGTATTTGTATAAAAATAAAGCATTTGATTTGATGGAAAAAAAAATAAAAATTAATCGGTCGAATATGTTATTCAGTTTTGGGCTATTTCTTCCTCCACAACTATGATTTCTTCATGCATCTTCGTATGGGTGGTAGAAAAGTGTAAAATGTCATATTTTAAAATTCAAATCACACAATTAAAAAAATATGTTTTAAATTATCCTATCCGAAATATATTTTCACATTTTATAACTTAAATTTCAAATTATATAATTTAGAATATTTTTTTAGACTCAAATTTATTTTGAATTATGTATTTTAAAAATGCGTTTTATATTGTTTAATCTATAATATATTTTTGAAGTATACAATCTATAAACATATTCAAAACTTTAAATCGTATGTTCTGAAATATATTTTTAAGGTGAAATAAATTTTTGAATTTTAAATTGTACAATTCAAAACAAATTTATGAATTGCACAATTGAAAATGTTTTCGACTAATGGATGATTTGAATTTTTTTCATACTCATAAAAATTACTGAAAGGAAGTATTGAATGCTAAAAAAATTTGCTTGAGTTTTATAACTAAATTTACTTTTGTGCATAATAGAGTTGAATATGAAAAAAATGGCTAAACCTAATTCTAAGCTAAACTTATGATGAGATGGAAATCTTAAATAAATGAAATGGATCTTTCAAATTTTGGATATATATATATATATATATATATATATATATATATATATATATATATATATATAATATATATATATATACATAATAAGAAACTATAGTCCACTATTTTTATATTTTTGTTTATTTATATTTGTATACAAATTCTTTATTTATACCACGTCAATTATAATAGTAAACTTATTATCCAATTGACATCTTTATATTTTTAAATATTTTAGTCATGTGTTTTATATTTAACTACTAAGTTGGGTGGAGTTAGATTACAACTTCCTGTAGTTTTTTAGTCTTGTTCATCTTTAGGTTAAGTGAATTATAATAGTAGACTTCTTAATTTGTTGATCAACAATATTTTTTTGTGTGTACATATTTTAGTCATTTACATATATTTTGTAGGTAGCTACTAGATAAGCAGAGATTAACTTATAAATTTTTTATTTTTAATATTTCCTCTCTTTTTTTTTTTTTTTTTTTCTATCTTTGCATTGAGTGAGTGAAATTAGGATTATAACTTGTAGTTTATACTCAACTTATTTCTACTATTTTCTCTCTCTATATTTTTCTATTTGTTTCGCTTGAGAACCTATTGTATCCTTACAATTTAAAAACTCTCCATTGACTATATTGTGCCATATTTGTTTTTTTTTCTCTTCTGAAATTTACTATTTTTATTTACTTTTTCGTTTTTGTTCTCATGTTACGTAGAAATGTACCTAACATGTCAATAACTTCATGTATTCAATTTTTAATTGTATTGTTTCTATTACGGGTAGATAAATTAGACTTTTTTATCATTCTATTTGGAATAAATTATATTTTTAATATTCTCCTTATGATATCTTATTATAGGTTGTGAGTTTTCTCATTAAATTTATATGTTAATGTATATTTTTTTGGCACTTGACCTATAGGCTCAATAAGAAAGATAAATTATAATTGGATTATTTTTTTCTTTAATCATTTGAAAAATATATTTTTTAGTCGACTATGAAATCTATATAATACATTAACCATATAATATAAAAGAAATATAATATTTATAAGATATATGATATATAATAATAACATAACTGATAACATTTATAGGTTAATATACACTTAACATTCAAATACCTAAAAAAGATATAAATATATGTCATTATAGAAATTCTATAATCATCTCATAATTACTTTTAATCATAAATACTCGCTACAAATTTCTTAGGTTGAAAAAAATCTCTGCAGGGTGGACTAGGGATGTCAACGGGGTGGGTAGGGTACGGGTAATAGCTCCTCGTACCCTACCCGCTGAATAAATATTTGCCCCATACCCGTACCCATATCCGTCGGGTATCCGTTATGCGGGTACCCGTCTATTTTTTTCATATCCGCGGGTATCCACGGGTACCCGCGGGTATTTACAAAAATATTTTAAAAAATAAATATTTAACCATAATTAGTGCTTGGATCAAGAAGTCTCTTTTCTCCAATTGATTCTTGAAAAACAAACAAATAAAAAATCACGACCAATTTATATTGTAGTTTATTTTTGAATAAAATATTAAAGAAATTACTAACTTTGCAACATTTTATAAAGTTTCATGTTGTCCAATTTTAATCTAGAAGAGCATGAAAACATAAGAAGTTCATTAAAAATTTCTAACAATCACTTAATTAAAATATCTAAGTAAAAGTGTTAATTTCATTACCTTCCATGTTGGTTCATAACCAGTCTTGGAGACACATCAATGCCTCCACAGTATCTGAAAGTAATTTACTCGGTTGTGGGGTAAGAATCTAACTACCATTATTGAATGAAGACTCATAATGTTTTTTACTAATATATATATATATATATATATATATATATATATATATATATATAAGGGTATTTTTCTAAATTAAAGTTTAGCGGGTACGGGTATCCACGGGTACGGATACTATGATACCCATACCCGCCCCGTTAACATGCGGGTATCAAAAATACCCGTACCCGCGGGTAGCGGGTATCCATTTTTAATATCCGTTTCTTACCCATTGCGGGTTTTATCCACGGATACCCGCGGGTACGGATTTTTTTGACATCCCTAGGGTGGACTATCCACACCTTTGGCCATCACGTAGGAAACTACTCTGCCACACTTGGTAAGTACACCATGTTCGTTTCAAATTTTCAATATGGGAGACAATTTTGAATATTATTTTTTATTTTAATTTATTGAAAATAATCCATTAACTGCTTAATATTGTAAATTTTAAATGTTATCATTTAGAAGAAAATCTTAGTTTGTTTCAAACTCTCCACTGTTTGCATTACCAAAAAATTGGAGTGCTTCCTTCATTCCCAAGGGGTGAGGGAAGTGCCTACGCCAACCTAGGTTAGGTTTCATTAAGAGCCCCTCCAATTGAACTTTCTAACAGTATTTCAATACTATTAAAAAAAAAATGTTAATATCACTTTTTATTTTACTTTTTTTAGCAATTAAATGTTGTCTCCCGCTATTAAAATGTTGCTTCCAAATCATTGGAAAATTTTCTTATACAAATTGTTGGAATTCTTTTTACTGAAATAGATTAGACCGGAGAAATTTTCCACCTATGAATTATTTTCTTATAAGAGACTCAACATCGTATTCAATATAAAATTTTAAACTTAAATGTTTATAAGTTTCTTTTTTTTATATACATCATTAAATTTTCTCATTTATATTTTCTATTAAATTGAAGTCATATTTAGGTTCCTACCGAAAATTTTCTTCCCACTTCAAAAATTCTGTCACCCATTACAAACTTTTGTAGTGAAAATTGGAATTAGTCATTCTTGAAAACTTTGAACCAATATAGTCATCTATCTTTTGAAATGTGTAAATTTAGTCATTTAAACCAAATTTTTTAAGTTTATTTGATGTTTCAAATACGTTTTTCAACTAGCATTGATAAATCAATACTTTTATCATCACTTTCTTCGTCGTCGTCAGAAATAACCTTCATAGGTATCATTGGATTTTCATTAGTTGTGGATTGAACTAAGTCATTTCTGTGCAATGGAAAATCATGCTCGTGTGACACATTAGATATCAATAAGATTAAGCTAATGTCTTCATTTTCTTGACACACCTCATTTGTAGATTCCATTGGCATACCATACCAATCTTGTGGTTTTGTTTTTACTACTACTAGCCAATTAGGATCTTTGGTGTCTTTAACATAATACACTTATTGAGCTTGACTAGCTAAGACATATGACTCATTGGTCCTCAATTTACGCTTACTATTAATGAGTATAAATCCATATTTGTCTTCCTTGTATCCTCTCCCCTTAGAATGCACATCCCACCAATCACATTTTAATAAAATGACATTATTTCCATTTAAGTAACTAAATTCAATAATATCCGTCAAGACACTAAAGTAGTCTAAATTACCAGTATTCTCGTCACCTCTAACTAAAACTCCACTATTTTGTGATTTCAATGACATGTCTCGATCTTTGACATTGAACCTCCAGCCATTTATCAAATAACTTGTATATCGAAAAACACGTGAATTTGGTCCACAAGCCAAGTGGAATAACGACTCATTCATTCTTATGTCACATTCTCTTTTCAAAAGTGCAACCTGTGAAAAAAAATAGTAAAATGTGCTCAATCTATGTAATAATAGTAAACATATATTTAATTAATTCTTACATATTTTTTGAACCATTCAAAAAATTCTCTTTGATGCCTTTGTTCCACATTTTGTGAATTTGCTTTCTCCAATTCTAGTTTTTGTAATCTGATAATAAACACATTGTTATAATGAATTATATATAACCAAAATAATAGGAATATGTAATTTAATAAAATCACTTACTCAAGGAAAGGTGAGACTTCATCACAATTTTGGAGAACATAATTTCTTGCTTGATCTTGTTCAACTACATTTAACTCTGTTGGTATCGCACAGCGGAGTGTTTGGTGTTTAGACAAAAACCAAGAGGGAGGGTGAATTGGGTTCTTAATAAAAATTGTGCTTTTAAAATTTTCCCTTTAAGATCAAAGATCAATTAAAATTCTTTCCTTTATTTTAATAAACACAATAAAATAAAAAGAGTAGAGAAGAGAAAATTGCACAAAGAATTTATACTGGTTCGGATCAAAAGACCCTACGTTCAGTTGTTAATCTCTCAAAAACAAGATTAACTCAATCACTAAAATAAACCAAACTTGCAATCAATGATAAGAAAGATTAGGTTTAGAAAACACATCTCTTGAATCACACAAGAGATGAAGACACCTCCCTTGAAATCCACAAGGGATGAAAACACCTTCCTTGAATCACACAAGGAATGAACACCTCCTTTGAATCATACAAAGGATGACTGACTTCTCCTAACAACAGCGGCAACACTCAATCACTCAAGATCCCACTTGATGAAAGTTATCGCTCTACCCACACTAGGTTTTTCAAAGCCTTCCCATAGAGAGTTCTCAAGTACTCAGACTTCTCTAACTTCTGTGTTTGATAATGAAAGCCTACCACTCTATTTATAGAAGCCTATTCAGGAATTAGGTTAAGAATATGAAAAGTTAAGTCACAACCGCCATAGATAATCGATTATCACTTATGATAATCGATTATCACAAAAACTTTTATGAAAATATTTTTCTTGCTGTGATAATCTATTATAAGCAGATGATAATCGATTATCAGCAGTGGTAATCGATTATTCCAGAGGCTTTTCTCAAAAATCAGTTTTAATTAAGATAATCGATTATCACTAAGAATAATCGATTATTCCAGTGAGTTTTGCAAATAAATAAAATTCTCTTAATGCTCTACTACTTAGGTTTTGCCTTTTGACTCTTGACATGCTAATTTAACTATTTTAAATAACATACACAGATTACAAGACCTAAACAACTAAACCCTTAAGTCTTCAATGCATCTCTTGAATCAAAACATTCTTTTAAGTCTTCAACATTTTTCCATGCATCATCATCAAGTCTTCCATCCTTCTTCATAAGTCATCATCATCATCATCAAAAGTCCTTATTGGAGGAAGATGTCCATCTTTTTCTTTTTGTCAACAATCTCCCCTTTTTGATGATGATAAAAAATTACTGAAGACTTATGATATGTTCTGTTCTTAATAAACAACTTAAGAGAAAATAGTAGTTAATCCAAATAAAAATAATTAATTTTTCTATCCTTTTTAAAACATAAGGTATTACAAGATATCAATAAACACATATCTTCCCTTTAAATAGGTACCACTTATCACAAGATAATAACATAAATATATCTCCCCCTTTTTTATCATAATCAAAAATGAATTCTTTAGACAACTCCCCCTAAAGCAGATAACTTAAGTTCCCCTTAAAAAAATTGTTTAAGATATAAAACTCCTCCTACATGTAACATTTCTCCTTTTTGATACAAACATTTCAAGAACAAATACTCCCCCTTAATCAAAGACTAATCCCCCTAAATGAAAGAGAGACTCAAGATTAAAAAATATGGGTTTAAAGAAGGAAATGTTATATTAACAAAATGAACTCCAACGTACTAATTTGCATTTATGAAGTACCTAGTTGTTGCTCATGTTCTAAATTTTCGAAAAACTCACTCAAATGGTAAAAAAATTGAAAATATGCATCCTACTATGCAAGATAATCTATTATCAGCTTAAGATAATCGATTATTGTTTCATAACCAAGCACAAAAGTTTCCAAATTTGTTGATAATCAATTATTGGTTCATACGCACGAACAAAAGTTTCTAGATTTGCTGATAATCGATTATCACTAGAGATGGCAAATAAACCCGACCCCATGGGTATTGCTCGAATCCGTCCCCGTTTTGACAGGAAATCCCCGCATTGACTGGATATGGGTATGGGTATGGGGAATCCCTAACTTTTTCAATTGGGTATGGGGATGGGTATGGGGATATACATATCCCCGCCAGAATACCTGTCCCTGCCATACTTCCATCCCGTTTAAAATATAAAAATATACACAATTAATTATATAATCATATATATATATATATATATATATATATATATATATATATATATGCTTTCTATTTTATATTTTTCTCATTATTTGGTTTGTCATGAAACTCATTTGCATCTCTAATATATTTTTCATCTTATCATAACCTTTATGTAATTATGTTAAAAAAAAATTATGTCTCACATTTGAATATTTCTATTTATTGTATATTTTTCTTTCATATCAGAATATTTAATACTCTCAATTTAAGAGTTTAACAGCATAAACATTTCATTTAATAAGTAATATAAAAAATATATATTTACTTATTATTAATAATTTTTGTTTCATTTGAATAACTCTTTTGTTTCGCTAAAACAATTTTCGTTATTTCTCAACCATTGAGTATATATGTTGATATTTTAAAAGTTTTCTTAGATCTCTATGGTATTTTTCGTCTTATCATACTCTTAATTATACATTTGTTTTGCTTTGTGAGATTTCTTTTAATAGTCTCTCAAATTGTTTCTAAGACACACATTTTTTAATTTTTTAATATTTTTATTTATTGTTTATTTTCATCATGTAGAATACTATTTCAATATATTTTATCTAATTATTTTTTATTTTCTAACTCATTATCAATCATACTGTAATCTTTTCACTATAATTGTATAAATAACTTTTATTTACTTTTACTACAATATAAAAATTTAATGTATTTTTCGTGAATATTTTTTTATCACCATGCAACATATATTGGAGTTCAAAAGATACAAGATCTAAGTCAAAATTTTATTATTATGTTTATCATTTGTTCTTTGTGTCATTTTGATCAAGTGATGTATTATAACTTTTATTAGTGTATAAAAAAGATATTCATTATAATTTAAAAAATTGAAGTAAACAAACATTTAAAATATATTTTAATTTGAATATTTTTTTTCTTTTATATATTTTTTAAAATATTTTTAAATTTTAAATTTTAATTTTCATTAATGTTTGCAAATTTAATAAATGTTTTGGTTCTCATGAAATTTTATTTGGTATTCTAATTTAAAATGTAAACAATTATAATTTATTTAAAAGTATTTGATATTGAAGAAACAATCATCCTCCTAATATTGAATATTTGATAGTATTATGTTTCCTTTACTATAATTTTTATTATTTTATAAAAATTAATTAAAATTAATATTGAAGTAGTAAAACGGGTACGGGTATGGGTACGAGATTATACCCGTTACCCGGTGGGGATGAGAATGAGACAAAAGTTTGATACCCGTTGGGTTTAGGTATGGGGATGGGGATGAATTTTTTTACGGGGATGGGTATGGGATAGCGAAACCCGTCCCCGCCCCGCCCCGTTGCCATCCCTAATTATCACCTAAGAATAATCAATTATCCTAGCGGAGTTTCTCGGAAAACACTAAAATTAAAGATTTTTACCACTTTTACACATATATAATATTCTCAAACCCCTTATAAAATCATAGAACTTACCAAGATACCAAAAGTTTGATGAATATACTAGTTATTAAACATTCAAAGAGACTTTCTTATTTTGATATAACCTACGAGATAGAGAACAATAACATTTTGGTCCCCAATAAACTTATTTGGGTCCTTTGAGGTTAGAGACATGTTACTTTATAATAGGAATCCAAGCACATCTTCCATTAGGGACATCAAAATGTTTAATTCTACATTTATTTGAAGTGTGCCCCTTTTGCATACAATAAAAACTTGTTACACAATTTATATTCCTAAAATAAGGCTTACCTTTTTCTACCCATACCCTATTGGCTCTTTTATTCTTATTCTTAGGAGTTTGCTTGTTGTTACTTAAATAATTTTTCTTTAAATCAAGCTTTTTAACATTTTTATTTTCTAATGCATCTTCAAGTTGTCTTTCTAGAATATTTAAATTAAACATATAACTTTTACAAGATGCACATTCAATAATTTAAGTCTCTTTATTTTCTAAAATTGAAATTTTATTTTTCAAGACTTCTTCTTCTTCCTCAAGAGACTTTTCAAACTTACTTTGTAACTCCTTAAAATCAAATTTTAATTTCTTGTGAGCAACATCTAATTTACTAGATTTAAAGAGCAATTGTTGAAATGCATCATATAGAGCATCATAATCATTTTCACCACAAGAGTTTACCTCACTGTCAGAAGAGTCATGGTCAGCAATCAAACACATATTTGCTTCCTCATCAAATTCACTAGAGTTGGATGAGCTTGAAGAAGAACTTAAATCGATATCCTCCCATTTATTTTTCTTGAAAACCTTTTTGCCCTTCTTCTCTTTACCCTTTTTAGCATTTGGAGAGTCTGTTTTTACGTGACCTGTTTCACCACATCCATAACAATTGAAATTTGAAACAGTTTTGGTTTTCGTTTTCGTACATTTTGTGATGACCTAATTGTTTTACACATATAATATTGAACTTTGTGACATGACCTTTAAATTAATATTGAAGAATGTAAAACAAAAATATGTTACTTATTTTAATTTTATTAAATTGTTTACTCAATTATTTAATTTTTTTTTTTCATTTGTGTGATCTTGTAGAAATTTTTACTTTGAAAATTAAACAAGTGCATATATTAAAAACAAGAATACATAAAACTTTCTCAATGGTGACTGTTATAAAATAGTAATTATTAAGGAAATTTGTTAATTGAATAAAATGTGAGTTATGTTAAACTTCTTAATATGCTTTACATTTCTTTATATAAAAACATGTAAAACATAAGAAAATCGATTAAAATTATTTTATTATATTCTCTAAAATGGGATAACAGAAAGTAAAGAAAAGTTAGTTGTTGATAATTGTTTTGGACAAACTTAACAAAATTTTTATAAATAGAATTAAGGAAGATTAATTTTGTATTAAAAAAAACGTAATAATTTTTTTTTAATAATTTATCAAAATTTATTAAAAAAAACTTTATTATCAATTTTCAAAAAATAAAAGTATACAAAGGGTAAAACTATTCTGTAAAATCAATTTAACAACCTAAAAAAGCTAAGTTTTACTGCGTGCAGGAAAAAAGTGCATAAAGCAGTGATTCCACCTGCTATTGGTACGTGTTTTAACCATTCTACGTTCTGTGCGTGAGATCAACATTATCCAAAAATTTATTTTTATTATTTATTTTCTGTTAAAATAAAAATGTGGAACAGTTTGATAGGCAAAGTCTGGATAAATTTTTATTAACTTTTTAAAATATTGTTTATTGTGATGTATCAAATAAAATTTAATAATTTTATTTATTATTTTAATTGTAATATATATTAAAAAAAGTATAATTTTCAAGTATATTTATAATTTGCTCTAATATATTTTTTATGACATTCTTTTAAAATAAATCATTAATTTTTTAAAATATTTTGTAACTGTTATTTTTATGTGATTGTTTCGTAAATTTTCAATCTCAAATTTAAGAACTCGCTATGTTAGTATTATGGTGCTTGATTTAGTCCCATGTCGCTTAGAATTGTGAGATGTGGTTCTCTATTTTATTATATAAGAGACCCTATGTAAAGCTTTGAGATACACACCAGAAATAAAAATACTTCCTAGTGTAGTCGTGAACGTAGGCATACACATTGTACGCCAAACCACGTTAAATTCTCTGTGTCTATTTTTCTCTCCTTTATTTGCCTTGTTCCTAACAATTGGTATCAAGAGCCATTTTTCTTAGTATGCTATGTGGTTGCAGCATTGTCTGATCTTCCACATCAGAAAAGATTTGGTTTCTATTTTTCTTCTTGGGAATCTCAGTTTAGAGAAGTAGTGGGAGCTTTGGTCAAAAGTAGCATGAGCTTTGGTTAAAGGCAGCAGGAGCTTTGGGCAAAGGCAACAGGAGCTTTTGGTCAAAGGCAACAAGAGCTTTCGTCAAAAGCAACAAGAGCAATGGCATTGGAAGAAGGGAATGTGAGGATTGAGAAGTTTGATGGCAGTGACTCCGGGTTTTGGAAGATGTAGATAAAGGACTACATGTATCAAAAGAAGTTGTATCTACCCTTAACAGAGCAGAAGCCAACCGATATGGAGCAGGCAGAATGCGATTTGTTAGATCGGCAAACACTTGATGTGATCCGGTTGACATTTGATGAAGGTGTTGTCAAATATGTATGAGAAGCCATCTGCAACTAATAAAGTGTATTTGATTCACAGACTAGTCAACCTAAAAATGGGTGAAGGTAACTCGATTACTAATCATATTAGTGAATTTAATGCAATTATTGCGCATTTAACATTAGTGCAGATAACATTTGATGATGAGGTGAACGCATTAATTTTATTATCATCTCTTCCAGAAAGTTGGAGTGCATCTGTTACTGCAGTTAGTAATTCTACAAGTAATAGTAAGTTGAAGCTTGATAACACCCGTGACTTGATCTTAAGCAGAGATGTTCGCAGGAAAAGTTCAAGGGAATCTTTCAGTTCTAGTTCTGGTTCAGCATTGAGTACTGAAACTAGAGGAAGAAGTAGCCAGAAAGGTCGTAATCAAGGCCGAGGCAAATCAAAGTCTAGAGGAAAATCATAACCAAAATTTTGGAATGTTATCACTTGTTGGAATTGTCAGAAAAGGGGTCACTTTACAAATCAATGTAGGGCTCCAAGGAAGAACAACAACAATAAGAAGCAAGATAATGATCAATCATCAAATGCAGCAACTGATGAAATTGAAGATGCACTACTATGTAGTTTAGATAGTTCTATTGACTCATGGATTATGGACTTAGGTGCGTCATTCCATACTACACCTTCCTTATAACTATTATCTAACTATGTTCCAGGAAATTTTGGGAAGGTCTACCTTGCAGATGAGAAATCTCTTGATATTATAGGAAAATGTGATATTAATATCAGAACCTCTAATGGAAGTGTGTGGACTTTGAATAATGTCAGACATATTCCTGCCTTAAAGAGAAACTTAATATCTATAAGGCAGTTGGATTATGAGGGGCATTACACCACCTTTGGAGATGGACACTGGAAGGTAATGAAAGGTAATCTTGTTGTTGCTCGTGGAAAGAAGCAAGGATCTCTTTACATGATTGCAGATGAGGATATGATATCAATTGCAGAAGTTGGCAACAGTTCCTCTTTGTGGCATTAGAGGCTTGAACATATGAGTGAGAAATGAATGAAGCTCATGGTCTCAAAAGGTAAAATACCTAACTTAAAGCATGTTGACGTTGAACCTTGTGAACATTGTATCTTTGTAAAGCAGAAAAAGGTTAGCTTCTCCAAAACAAATAAGTCGTCTAAAGTTGAAAGACTAGAACTAGTGCATACAGATGTTTGGGGGCCAGCTCTAGTGAAATCCCTTGAAGGTTCACAATATTACATAACCTTCATTGATGACTCTACAAGAAAGGTATGGGTTTATTTTCTTATAAATAAGTCTGATGTGTTTTTTGTGTTTAAAAGGTGGAAAAAGGAGGCTGAGACTCAAACATGTTTAAAGATTAAATGTTTGAAGTCTGATAATGGTGGAGAACATGATAGTAGTCAATTCAAGGAGCTTTGTTCAGAGAATGGGATTAGAATGATCAAGACGGTTCCAGGAACACCAGAGCAAAATGGTTTGACAGAAAGAATGAACAAAACCTTGAGTGAGAGAGCAAGATGTATGAGAATCCAGTCAGGACTACCCAATGTTTTTTGGGCAAACGCAATAAGCACAACAGCCTATCTCATAAACAAAGGACCATTAGTTCCTTTAGGCTATCAGTTACCTGAAGAAGTATGGTCTGGAAATGAGGTAAACCTTTCACATCTGAAAGTTTTTGGTTGTTCTTCATATATTTTGTTGAACTCTAATAGTAGAGATAAAGAGGACCCTAAGGCAAAGCGATGCTATTTCATTGGTTATGGATCTGACATGTATGGCTATAGGTTTTGGGATGACCAAAACAATAAAATTATTGGAAGTAGAAATGTTACTTTTAATGAAAACATGTTCTATAAAGACATGACTGCAGAATTTGCAAATGCAAATAAAAGGCCAGAACATGTATCATTAGAAGAAATTTTAGAAAGTGATGTAGTCAACAGAAGGCAAAATACAGAAGTATAGCCTGAGTTAGAGCCTGGGTCAGAGTCTGATTCAAAACCTAAACAGTTAGTAGAGTTAGTAACTCCTGAATTACCGAGTAGAAGGTCTAGCAAAACAATTGTAGCACCATAAAGGTATTCTACTGCATTGCATTACTTGTTGTTGACTGATGCTAGTGAGCCAGAGCATTTTGCTGAGGCTATGCAGAGAGATGAATCTATTAAGTGAGAGCTAGCAATGAAAGATGAGATAAAGTCTCTTCATAAGAATAAGTCATGGTCTTTAACCAAGCTTCTAGAAGGAAATAAGGTTTTGCAAAACAGGTGGGTCTATCGGTTAAAAGAAGAACCAGATGGCAGCAAACGATATAAGGCTAGACTCGTAGTGAAAGGGTTGCAACAGAGACAGAGAATTGACTTAACAGAAATTTTCTCTCCTGTTGTCAAGATGACTACCATCAGAGTTATCTTGAGTATAGTAGCTGCAGAAAATCTTCATCTGGAGGAAGAAATCTTTATGGCACAACCAAAAGGTTTTGAAGTACAAGGCAAAAAGAATCTTGTATGCAAGCTTCATAAAAGTTTGTATAGATTGAAACAAGCACTGAGACAATGGTACAAGAAGTTTAATGAGTTTATGAGAAACTCAGGATTTCACAGATGTGAAGAAGATCATTGTTGTTACGTGAAGAAATATGTTAATAGCTATATCATTCTTGCCTTGTATGTTGACGACATGTTGATTGCTGGTGCTAATATGGCAGAAATTGACATGTTGAAGAAACAATTGTCAGAATATTTTGAAATGAAGGATTTTGGTCCATCCAAGCAAATTCTTGGTATGAGAATCTCCAGGGATAGATCTGAAGGTATTCTGAACTTATCTTAGGAAAAATATATAGAAAAATTGCTTAGCAGGTTTAATGTTGGAAATGCTAAAACCAGGAATACACCTTTGGGAACTCACTTAAAGTTCTCAAAAAGGCAATCTTCTCAGACAGAGGAAGAAGAAAGTCACATGTCTAAAGTGCCATAGGGAGCTTGATGTATGTAATGGTTTGCACCAGACCTTATTGTTGACAAAAAAAGAAGATGGACATATTCCTCCATTTAGGAGTTTTGATGATGATGATGATTGTAACACCCCATTTAATTTAAATATACGAAATTAAAGGAAGCGTTACAAAAAGATAACATAATAGCGCAGTCCTAGAGTTTAAAACTCAACTCCGTACAATCCAAAGCACACCACGATGCCCAAAAGAAAACTGAATAAAAAGTTTACCAAGAAAATATGTAGATCCAAGGACAAACAAGTACATGGGCCTTAGCCCTAAAGAAAAGCCCAATAAAGAAACTAAAAACCAGCCTACGCGGACTATGCGGCAGAACCATCACCTCCTTGTTGCCCACGGGTGTTCCTCGCATCTGCTCACACCAACAAGTTGATGATCATCGCAAAGGAGAGTACCACACAACAGAACACACAACAAAGAAAGTAGGGTAAGCTAGAGCACAAAATATTTCATCCATCAAATCAGATATAATTTCACCAAATCATACACCCAAATCAACCAAGCATGTTATGACTTTCAGGCAATACACTACGACACGACTCGACTCATCCGGATACGTATAACCTAGTCAGATTTAGCAGATGCTTGCACTTGTGGTGGATACCTCTGCTCACCCCCGAGCTGCTCGCCCCCGAGCTATGTGTTACAAGTGTTACAATGAATCAATTTCCCTCACCACAAGGTTAGCCCTTAATGAATTTCAGGCCTCCTGCTACCCTCACCACAGGAGTCAGTCCGCTCTAGGTGATACTAACCGACTCCTTAGAGTGTTAGGATGCAACCTTACCTTGAATCCTTACCTAGTTATACAGATGGGGCACCACCATGGGCACCCACTAACAGAGGGCCATGAAATTACGTCCCGACCACTGAAGCACGACCCTGAAAAGTCTCACCTAGAGACTCCAAGGAATTACGCACTAACATGAACTATATCAAAATCAATCAACAAGGGAATACTCATCATGCATATAACCTCAGGTCAACCTTTTAAATCATACTCATTCATATACCCCAACGGAATCAATATCATCTCACTCATCCTGGAGCACGATTACAGATTTGTATCATCACACTACAACCATTTCCCTTTAGTACCAACCATCTCGTTTGAGTTTCATACCCATCTCATACCAAAATCATACATACAGTTCGATATCTATAGATTTCCATGCTCTTTACAAGTCTCATACTTTAATTAGGGCATAATCATACCACACACAGTTCACAACCACCCAATAGAGAAAAATAGCACGCCCCACAGCGGGTCTCGCTCAAGCTAGAGACCTTCGCTCAAGCGAGGGGAGTGCCCTCGCTTAAGCAGCAGGCTCTTGCTTAGGCGAGACTGCGTCAAGGACCTGGGAGCTTCGCGAAGGCTCGCTTAGGCGAGGCCATCTCGCCTGAGCGAGATGGACTTTCGCTCAAAACACCATCCACTCGCCTAGGCGAGTATTCGAGAGAAAACTTCTGGGCGAGGACCTGTAAATCTCGCTCAGGCGAGTTGAGCTCGCCTGGGCGAAAATAACAGGTTCCTCCCACTGTTCGACATTTACAACTCCAAATACAACACACTCCCATGCCAATCATACAAAAACGAGTCCATATACATTCAATAATATCTTAAGCACACACATATAAACAAACCACATGTTTTATCATGCACAAATGAATAGTCTAACTTCCCGTACATGGGCAAGGCTAGTTGGAAACCTGGACACCCAAACTGTGGAGCACAAACAACTTCTAGGAACAGACTCGGAGCTAGAAAATAGTGTAAGAGTGGGTCATTACGGAACCCTAACAACAACTACGAAAACAGGCCAAAGAAGGAAACTACGAGTCGAAGAGCACTTACGTGAGTTAAGGACGGGGCCAAACTGAAAGCGAACTAAAAACACAGTGGAACCCTAACATGGAAAGCGGCTGCAGCTCTAAGCACCAAGGTAGCAGAAATCTGAATAGTGTGGAATTAGGTCAGACTTGGGTGACTTTATCTTTTGGGCCAGCCCTAAGGCCCAATAGCTCAAGGGCAGTCCTTAAAGCGTTAGGGCAGGAAAACTGGGCCTTACAATGATGACTTATGAATAAGTATGGAAGACTTGATGATGATGCATGGAAAAATGTTGAAGACTTAAAAAAATGTTTCGATTCAAGAGATACATTGAAGACTTAGGGGTTTAGTTATTTAGGTGTTGTAATATGTGTATGTTATTTGAAATAGTTAAATTAGTATGTCAAGAGTCAAAAGGCAAAACCCAAGTAGTAGAGCACCAAGAGAATTTTATTTATTTGCAAAACTCACTGGAATAATCGATTATTCTTAGTGATAATCGATTATCTCAATTAAAACTGATTTTTAAGAAAAAGCCTCTAGAATAATCTATTATCATTGCTGATAATCGATTATCACCTGCTAATAATAGATTATCCTGACCGATAATAGACTATCACAACGAGAAAAATATTTTCATAAAAGTTTTTGTGATTATCGATTATCACTTATGATGATCGATTATAGTGATAATCGATTATCTATGACAGTTGCGACTTAACCTCTCATATTCTTAACCTAATTTTCTAAATAGGCTTCTATAAATAGAGTGGTAGGCTTTCATTATCAAAATACAGAAGTTAGAGAAGTCCGAGTACTTGAGAACTCTCTATGGGAAGGCTTTGAAAACGCTAGTGTGGGTAAAGCGATAACTTTCATTAAGTGGGATCTTGAGTGATTGAGTGTTGCTGTTGTTTCTAGGAGAAGCCGATCATTCTTTGTGAGATTCAAAGGAGGTGTTCATTCCTTGTGTGATTCAAGGAAAGTGTTTTCATCCCTTGTGGATTTCAAGAGAGGTTTCTTCATCTCTTGTTTGATTCAACAGTCTTGTGTGATTCAACATAGGTGTTTTCTAAACCCTAATCTTTCTTATCATTGATTGTAAGTTTGGTTTATTTTAGTGATTGAGTTAATCTCATTTTTGAGAGATTGACAACTGGACGTAGGATTTTTTGATCCGAACAGTATAAATACTTTGTGCAATTTTCTCTTCTTTATTATCTTTATTTTATTGTGTTTATTAAAATAAAGGAAAGAATTTTAATTGATCTTTGATATTAAAAGGGAAAATTTTAAAAGCACAATTTTTATTAAGAACCTAATTCACCCTCCCTCTTGGTTTTTGTCCAAATGCCAAACGTTTCGTTGCAGAAGAAAATAGAAGGGCTCAATATGATGTTAGGGGTAGAAATATAATTTCATCTGCTTTAACCCTTGATGAGTTTTACAAGATTTCAGTTTGTACAAGTGCCCAGGAAATGTGGGAGATTTTACGAGTAACCCATGAACGAACGAATGATGTTAAGCATGCAAGGAAGAACTCATTAATTCAAGAATACGAGATGTTCCGAATGCAACAAGGCAAAACCATCTATGATGTGCAAAAGCTATAAGAGGTTTTTGTAACATATCTTTGTTGTTGGATCTTTTTTCTTTCGTTCGTATCCTTTGCAAATTTGTTTTGATATCATTTTTTTCCTTTTTTTAGAAATTTCATTGCTTTGTTTACTTTCTAATACTAATAGTTTTTTTATTAAAAAAGGGGAGAGGTGTTCTTCCTAAATAATATAAACAGGTAACAAATAAGAAAACAACAAAGATTTTAAACATATAATTTCTAAATTCTGATAGAATGTATTTTTTTGATTGAATACGGACATTAGATTTAATCCAATTATTTTGTTGTATGCAGATTAATAAAAATTCAATCCATTTTATAAAAAAAAGTATGACCTATTATCCAACCAATAAAACTACTTGTTAAAAATAGCAATTTATTGTTACATCGAAACAAATAATTTACGCACATCGTCAATCATCTTTCTGGGTTAGGTAAAATTTTTGATATTGATGAGTTAAATATAAAAAATTCTAAAATCTTTGAACAGGACATGAAGCCAAAGGTTACGGCGATCACTGAATCTCAAAATCTTGTAACAATGTCCATTGCGGCTCTTTTTGGTAAGTTGAGAGAGCATGAACTTGAACTTAGGCGTTTAAACGAAGAAGAGGACCAAGGAAGGAAAAAGAACATAACTTTCAAATCTGGGATTGTAAAAAGCAAAAGCCCCAAAGAAGATGATGACTCTGACGATGAGAATATGAGTCTCATGATAAAAGAATGCTTTGATTCAAGAGATACATTGAAGACTTAAAAGAATGCTTTGATTCAAGAGATATATTGAAGACTTAGGGGTTTAGTTATTTAGGTCTTGTAATATGTGTATGTTATCAAACACAGAAGTTAAAGAAGTCTGAGTACTTGAGAACTCTCTATGGGAAGGCTTTGAAAAACCTAGTGTGGGTAGAGCGATAACTTTCATCAAGTGGGATCTTGAGTGATTGGGTGTTACTGCTGTTGCTAGGAGAAGCCGATCATCCTTTGTGTGATTCAAAGGAGGTGTTCATTTCTTGTGTGATTCAAGGAAGGTGTTTTCATCCCTTGTGGGTTTCAATGGAGGTGTCTTCATCTCTTGTGTGATTTAATAGAGGTGTTTTCTAAACCCTAATCTTTCTTATCATTGATTGTAAGTTTGGTTTATTTTAGTGATTTAGTTAATCTCATTTTTTAGTGATTAACAACTAGACGTAGGGTCTTTTGATCCGAACCAGTATAAATACTTTGTGCAATTTTCTCTTCTCTACTCTCTTTATTTTATTATGTTTATTAAAATAATGGAAATAATTTTAATTGATCTTTGATATTAAAAGGGAAAATTTTAAAAGCACATTTTTTATTAAGAACCCAATTCACACTCCTTCTTGGTTTTTGTCCAAAGGCCAAACATTTCGCTGCGCGATACCAACACTGATATAGCACATGCAGTGGGAGTTGTGAGCAGGTTTCTATCAAATCCCGAAAATGAGCATTGGGAAGGCGTTAAGTGGATATTGAGATATTTGAAGGGCACATCAAATATGCATTTGTCTTTTAGAAGAAGTAATCTCACTTTACAGGAGTTTTCTGATGCAGATTTGGGAGGTGATTTGGATGGTAGAAAGAGCACAACAGATTACATTTTTACGTTGGGTGGTACAGTTATCAGTTGGAAGTCTAAACTTCAAGGTAGAGTCTCCCTTTCAACCATTGAAGCTGAATATGTAGCTATCTCAGAAGCAGCAAAAGAGATTATATGGTTGAAGAGTCTTCTAAAAAAATTAGGAAAACGACAAGATGAATCTCCATTGTTCAGTGATAGTCAAAGTGCCATTTGTCTTGCTAAAAATCCAATTCTTCACTCTAGATGCAAGCACCTTGAATTGAAGTATCATTTTATTAGAAACTTGATAAATGATGGAGACTTGTTTTAGTTGAAGATTCCAGGTGCAGAGAATTCAGCTGATATGTTGATCAAGACTGTCACAACAACTAAGTTGAGGTTTTGCATTGTCTCAACTGGCCTTCAAGAAAATTGATGATGAAGACACTACAGTAGGTGGTAATGTAAATCAAACCCCAAGTGGGAGAATTGTTAGTATTATGGTACTTGATTTAGTGCCACATCACTTAGAATTGTGAGATGTGGTTCTCTATTTCACTATATAAGAGACCCTATGTAAAGCTTTGAGATACACACCAGAAATAAAAATACTTCCTAATGTAGTCGTGGACGTAGGCATACACATTGTACGCCGAACCATGTTAAATTCTCTGTGTCTATTTATCTCTCCTTTATTCTTTCCTTTATTTGCCTTGTTCTAACACGCTAATCTTATATCACTAACTCTCTTCAATTAATTTTAAAGGGTTAAATATAGATTAAAATATTATTTATTTGTAAGATCACCCTCATGTAATATGTTGAAATCGATTTGCTTCTCTCGTATTATATTACTGCACTATATAGTTACGTACGTTGTATTAATCGTAATATATTTTATTATAATCCATGCATTTATGTTATATCTTAATATAAATCAATGTTATTTTACTTTAATACAATTCTATACATTCTTAATTTTAAATTATATATACAGTAACATACTTTTATCATAACTCTATTAATAAAACTTAATAATTGTTATAATCATAATGTTAAAAATAGTTTCAATAAGTAATATTTCTTTTTTTCCACAAATTCCGATTAATTTAAATATAATATTTTGAATTTTAACTTTTTATTTTGTAATTTAAAATACCAACTTTAATTTTAATTTAACATAATTTCTATAATTTTTATTTTAATTAATATTTCATTTATCTTTGAGGATAAAATAAAAATTATATAATTTTATCAATTAAAATATATTTTTAATTTATCATACTTATCACATCATACACAAACTTTCATCTCATTTATACTCAAATCATACCGATTATTAAACTATATTGTCAAGCACTGATTTCAATTTGTATGCATTTAAATATTAAATTATATGACAAATAAATTATTGAAGAACTAACTTTAACATGAAATGTTGGTGAGCGTAGTGCACAGTCAAGGACATCAAAAAAATTCGTACTCGCGGGTATCCGCGAATAAAATCCGTAACGGGTAGAAAACGGATATTAAAAATGGATACCCGCTACCCGTGGGTACGGGTATTTTTGATACCCGCATGTTAACGGGGCGGGTACGGGTATCATAGTATCTGTACCCGTGGATACCCGTACCCACTAAACTTACACACCTTGACATTCTTCTCTTTCCTTTCTTTGAAATTGGGCATATACATCAAAGCTTATATAGACAATGACGTTTATGGTATGTTTGTTGTCAAATGATGGAATCAAAATAAGAATACTTATTATGTGGCAATTGAGGTTTATTATTTTCTTATTTTGTTTACTTTTCAGGAACCAATCAAAGAAAGTGAGTTTGTTGATCAAAGCACTAATTAAAGAATTTCTATTGTGTCGAACGTCATTTTATATTTACTTTTACAATTATTTGGACTTGTATCAACTTTTTATTTGAACTTTATTTAAAATTTATGACAGTTATTTTATTTGAATTTATGATTAAATATTTCTTTTTTAAATAATTTTGCAAATACCCGCGGTACCCGTGGATATGAAAAAAATAAGCGGATACCCACACAATGGATACCCGACGGATATGGGTACGGGTGCGGGACAAATATTTATCCAGCGGGTAAGGTACGAGGGAGCTACTACCCGTACCCTTCCCGCCCCGTTGACATCTCTATGCACAGTACCAATTATATATTTTAAATTTAAATTTCAGTGCATCATTATTTTTGTTGTACCTTGGTATATGGTCTAGTTAACATTTTAATTACTAGATTAAACTTATCTATGTTGTATAGATGTTTTCTTCGTCCTGAAATGTGTAACTTTATTCATTTTATACGTGATTCCTTTTTTATTTTTAATGTATATTTTAAGTTTTAGCAATCTAATCCTGTCATATTAATTGTACGATATAATCATTTTGAGAAAAGTTGAACAATTTTTCAAATACATACCTAACATAATTGATTGTGACATTCAGTAATTATATTTGATAAGAGAAGGAATAAATTATTCCAATAAAATACTTTTTCTTTTTCATTTTTTTTATTCGTTTAAGAACATATTTTTAAATCTTGGTCTTAGGATAACTTAATTTTATATTGTAAAATACTAGTTAACAACTTAACGATCCATTTTTAGGTATTGTAATTAGAGAATATATAGTTTTTTGGTTGCAAATGTTGGCTAAATAAAATTTTATAAAGTGTCAAAATAGTTACACATTAGATTCCATTAGCATGCATGGCAACTATTCTTCGATCAACCACAACTCTGAAAATAAAATAATAATTAAAAAAGCATCACAAGTATCATTTTCAATTCACAATTACACGTTACATAGTTTACTATTTCGAAAGATAATTTTTTGCTTATGGTTGCATGGCATATTCAAACTTTTGGTGTGAACTGCTTTGATTTAGGCTGTGTTCCTCTGTGTGGATGGATTTGAGGGAGAGTGTGAAGATGAATTTGTATGAATTTGAATCGATGGATATGTGTGTTTTCTAGAGCAGATTTAGAGGGTAAAATTGTTAGAAAATGATTACTCAAATAATACTAATAATAATAAAAATATAAAATAATATAATAATAATTATTAAATCAATAATAATACTAAGACAATATATAAAACAATGAATATTAATCAGAGATCAACAATTATTTTAACAATAATAAATAAAAAATAAACAAGGAAAGGAATAGAAATATCCTGAGTTGAGGCACGCATAGCGCTATCTTTAGAGAGAAAACGTCCCTATTGCATCGGGCTAAGCAAATACACACTCATATGTGTTTCAAATCATATGCGTTTCTCTCCCAAGATACAACAATCCGTCAGATCGATCAAGTGCAACGAAGGATCTCCGAACCTTATGAACACCATTGTCTTAAAGATAATATAGAGAAGAAAAGAATAACACTTTTTAGAGAACTCTATTGTTTATTATTTTTGTTGTTTTCTTCCCCATGCACCTAGGTGGTATTTATAGGTAGCAAAAGGGGACAAAGGAGTAAAGTGTAATAAGAATATAACCGTTAGCCATAAAACACATTAACCCATAGATTAAAGGTTTATAAACACATGAGTAATAGTAAGTTTTTATTTTCATTATTTATTTTTTAAATTATATTAAAATATTTCTAACAATCCCCCACATAATTTAAAAAATAAAATAAAACAAGAATATATTATCTTTTAAAACAAAATATTGTAGTTCAGTGTATGGAACCTTCCGGGTCTGACCCTTACACCTAGTACTTATAAACTTCCACCCGAGAAAATGTAGAGACTTGATTGTCTTGAACTACATCCCCTGTGGTCGGGTTTTAGTAAATAACACATACAATATCAGTGTTCATTATAGGTTCTAATCAGTGGGTGCACGTTACGGCCTTGTGCATGTATCTTGTTTCATGAGTGTCACTTAGAGACTTGCCCATGTCTCACAATGGCGACCCCACCATCACACTCACTAGGTAAACCCTCAAAGGATGGTTTGTGACTCACACCCCTACAATAATTTTCATTGAGTTTATTAAGAGGTATTTTATAAAATAATGCACATACCTCAACCTTATTATTGCCACAATTTATAGTACACCTCGCCATAGGAATGAGACATAAAATTTAATCAAATTATTTGGTGTACTTTAGTCAACAACAACTTCGTTGTTACCCATTGAACTCCATTCCATGGGATCTCCATTCATGTGGAGATGGGTGTCCATTGTTGCAACTAATTTATGGGCTATAGTCTCATTCCCCTCGACGAATCAAATACTTGTTGTTGATGCATCAACCCTTTGATAAGCAGATTTGTAACATTTCTTTTTGACCTGACAAAGTCAAGAGAGATAACCATGAGTACTTAAGTTTCTAATACATTTGTCTCTCATTATTATATGTCAATTATTCATTGACATTTTTACTAGAAACTTTAAATATAACAATTTGATTGTCAGGATGCATTGAAAATAGAAATAATTTATGCTTGCATAGTAGATCATGATAGAACAACAACAAATTTTAAACATATTTCCATGATAGTACACCTTCATCCAAGGTTAAAACATAACCATAACCAACAGGTGATCTTGTGTCACTAGAATCAATAACAATTTACATTAATATATCCTTCAATCATCTCAAGAAATTGGACATATTGTCATAACTAGACGAAACACAAATAATATTACACTAGATG
>Ga0214543_1001313_pt1 | contig 47574 bp, 23 predicted proteins | sample CNSS2metaG_FD_160094 | JGI IMG/M metagenome (GOLD analysis project Ga0214543, IMG submission 160094) | Root nodule microbial communities from cowpea collected in UCLA plant growth center, Los Angeles, California, USA - CNSS2 | ecosystem: Host-associated > Plants > Roots > Nodule | place: USA...
ATATATATATATATATCAAAAATTATATTATGATTCTCATTATTTGATTATCATGTTTTTCTCTTTAACGTGATTTAGTGTGGATTATTAATTCTTGCAAAAAAAAAATATAGTGGTACATTAACTGATGATTCACAATAAACTACGTTAGAAAATATAAGATGAGAGTTAAAAATAAAAATTATAATATCATTGTCATATATATATATATATATATATATATATATATATATATATATATATATATATATATATATATATATATATAAATAAGATGATAGTTATTAACCAAATATCCAAAGTGACATATTTTATCGAAGACATTGTAGATCGAATTGCTTGAATTAGTAGAGATTGAGTTTGTAAGGGTGAAATTTGGTCACAAAGTCTTTAGAAAATGTAAGAGAAAGGTAAGTTGCTAGCTTATAGTAGGAAAAATAAGACGTATATGTTGAGAGTTAGGGCTCACGTAGAAAAATAAGTATTTTAAAGTCATTCCCATGAAAGGGGTTACGAGGCTTGATATTTCAATATGCTTGTTCATGTGAGATTCTACAAGAGTTTGAGTAAAAACATATCAATTGGATCTTGTAGTGGAGTTTGGATTCATTCATCCAATTTTTCATGTGTTTTTGTTATGAAAGTATGAATCAGCCCCTTTCATGTTACCACAGTACAATCAATTCACATTCAGGCACCTAAAAATAATTAGTATTTAATACTTATGGGGGGTTAATATGATTTATTTCAAAACCTCTATAAAATAATCCACGTTTATTTCAAATCTTAATAAAAAAATATAATTAAATAATTTTTAATTATTTTTATAAACAAATAATTAAAAAATATATAATTTAATTTTTTTAATCATTCTTTCCCTCCTATGTTTTCATGTTTCCCTCATCTTCCTTCCTTTAATCCTAATTCCTCGATTGCATTCACTCTCTTCACACACCTCCAATCCTAATTTCATGCTCACTGCATATCTCACGGCACTGCACTTTACCTCACTTAGACCCAAAGTTCATACCTCAATTCATTGCAACGCCAGAACCTACTCCCTTGCTCGTGACCGTGCACCCTTAGAGATTGGGGAAGAAAAAAGAACCAGGTTTTATTTTCTTTTGTTCTTACGGACGCAATATATTCTACAAAGACTTTTACTCTTCAACCCACTCTTCTCTCTTCAAGCCAAAATGTTCCTAAATTTGTATATCAGAAGGGTGTGCGTTTCGAATCAAGATGGCTGTGTCGCAAAAGACACCCATTCAAGTTAGGGGTACGTGTCAAGAGTAATCAATATTATAATAATGAAAGTAAATAATTTGTCGTGTGCACTATGCTATTTTACTATATTTATAAGTTTTTACCTAGATGGACTTAGTCCATATAAATAATAACCTTGATTAATTTGCTATTAATATGTTTTAGTTGTTACTTTTAATAACAATTTACTATTATTATTATGTCTTCGTCTCCGAGGAGTAACAGTAGACTAAAATGATCTTTGGTGTACACACTAATCTTGTAATCACCATTTCTTTCATATTATCATTCTCCTTCACATTTATTACTCTATTAAATAGTAAGAAAAGAAAATATTATTAAAATTACTACATTACACATATCGAGTGTCACAAAAATTAATTTTTTTTCATTTTAAAACTTAGTACAAAAGGATTCGGATTCAAATTCTACAAAAGTCAATTTAATTTAATTTTTTCATTTATTTATGATTTCAACTATAATATTAATTATAATATTAATACTATTATTATAAATATTATTAGTTATAATAGTAGTAAAATTATAAGCAATGTCAGTATTATTACAATAATAATAAGTAATATTATTATTTGTAATATTTAAAATTATTAATATTATTATTATTATAAATATTAGTAGTAGTAATAGTAGTAAAATTATAAGCAATATTATTATTATCCATACCCGATCCGTTATTATCCCTAACTCTAACTATAATTATAATTATTATTATTATAATAATAATAATTATTATTACTATTATTATTAACTATTATTATTATCAAATATAATTATTATTATTATCATTATTATTATCAACTATAATAATTATTATCATTATTATTAACATAATTATTTCTATTATTATATTATTATTATTATTACTACTATTATTATTATTAACAAGAACTATAATTACAATAATAGTTATTATTATTATTATTATTGTTGTTGTTTTTATTATTATGGTCACATTTTACACTTACTTGCTATGTATAGTGACAGATCTTGATCAAAATTTATGGGGGAGCTAAAATAATATACTTAAATTTTGTATATTTAACATTATTATCACTAATTCAATAAAAATGAATACATAATTTAGTTAATAATAATGATAATAATACTTATAGTTATAACTATAAAAGAAACTACACATATTTAAAGGATTGTCCATCGGTTCTTCATGTTCTTGAACTTATCAAATAATTCAATCATAACTAAAATTTTTAGCTTTTTTTTTCCAATATAAATAACTATACTATCTACAAAATATTCATTTCCCGTTTTACTAATGTGTACATGTCAATTCAAAAATCATCATAAGCATTTCATTTCATTGTTATGCCATAAGCAACGATATTGTCTTGTTTTGATCTTCACTTTTCTTTTACCAATTTTAAAAAATGAATTTATTATTTTGTTTTTCATCAATATACCTATTTAAAAAATAAGATTAAGACTAAAAAATAATTTATTACAATCTAATATAAAAAATTGAGAGACATAACTACTACAAACAATTATGATAATCAAGTCCACTTAAAAATTGTCTATAAAAAAACATATAATACATTACTTACTCTTTTTTTATAAAAAATAATATACAAAATATCGTGAGATAAAAAATAGTGTTAAATATTAAATAAGTACTGCACTACCAAGTGAGACAAGAAAAAGTTACCTTTTTTTCTCTTTAAAAATGGAAGAAAAGATATAAAAAATGATAACAAAAATAATGAGTTTCTGTTTAACTTGGTTTTTTCTTCGGTAACATAAGAAAGAAAAAACTCAAAAGACAATTGGAAGAGAAAATGAATTATCTTATTAGTTTTTTTTCTTTATTATATTTTATTTTATGTTTTTCTATTTATTAACATTAAATATTATACTTTATAAAAGAAATAAAAAAGTACATAATTTAATTTTCATTAAATTTTTAATATATTACTACCTAATTTACAAGATACATATAATTTAAAAAATTAAAAAATATATATAATCTAAAAAAATTTAAACACATATAATTTTAAAAAGTTAAAAAGTTAAAAAAGAATTGAAAATGTTTGGGGGACATGGCCACCACCTGCTCCTTAACTTAACACTCATGTTTCAATTTTGTCCTTCTTATTTATTTTGTTTTTCATTTATCTTTATATTTGAACAATTATTTAAATTCATAAAAATAGTTACTAAATATAGTAAAATAATAAAAGAAAAAAAATTATTAAAAAAATTATTTAAATTTAAAATATATTAATTAAGAGGATAAAATTGAAAAACCAAAAAGGACGTCAAAGATGTTTATCTTTTTATATGTGTAATTGTATTATTATTATTATTACTAGCGTAAACACAAGCGATATCGCGTCCGTGTGTACACATTTTTTTAAATATGCGTAATATTATATTAGTAAGTGATGATATTGTAATGTTATTAAATTAATATATAAAATAAAATTATATTTATTAAAAACAAAGTGAAATATATCAGAAAAGATGAGAGAATAACAATTGATAAAATAAAGAAAAAAAGAAGTAGAAATAAAAGGTTTTATAAAAAGCTTGTAAAAGTAATAGTTAATTTTCAAAAATTTAATAATAATTATATTTTAAAGGGTAAAATTGATATTTTAAAATATGGACACAAAAGAGAGAATCATCTTTATATATTGTTATAAATTAATATTTTTATCACTACGCGATATAATTATAGTGGTATTATTAATATTACTATTATAGTTAGACACACAATTTACTTTTATTTACTACGGGATCATATCTCAATTACTTGTAAACTTTATTTGTTTGTTGTGTAATTATTTAAATTAAAAAAATAGTTACTAAAATTAGTAAAATGATAAATCTGACAAATAATTTTTTATTATGAAGACTTATTTAAATTTAACAAATAATAATTAAGCGGATAAAATTATAAAACAAACAAGGACACAAAAGATATGTATCTTTTTATATATGTAGTTGTTGTATTAATATTAATATTATTATTATTATTTTTACCACTACTAGAGATTATTATAATGGTATTATTACTATTATAGTTAGACATACTTCTTAATTTTATTTACTACTGGGTTATATTTCAATTACTTGTCATTTTTCTTTATTTTATTGTTGATGTATATTTTTATATATAATCATGGATTATTATTGTTAACATTATCCTTAATATTAGCATTGACATTAATATTTATAGCATAAATATTATTATATTATCATTAGTTTGTTATTATTGATATCATTATTATTTTTATTATTATTATTACGATTTATAGTGGTGTTAGAAGTTTTTTTTTAATTAAAAAAATGTTATTATACTAAATACTTTTGCTAAATAAATTTTTAATCTTTTAAAAATTTATAATTTATAATTTATAAAAATTATATTATTATGCTAAAAAGATTTGAAATAAAAAATACAAAACAAAAAAAATCGCTCGTACACAATTAACAACAAGATATTGTAATATCAATTTTATTGATTATATTTAAAACTAAAATTATTATCCTATCATTTAGATTTACTACTTTATTAATTTAATAATAACATTTATCAGAATATAACCTAAATTTGATAATATTTTGTTACATAATATTTTCACTACTTTATTATTTAAGGCTTAAATACCTTTTTCGTCCCCATTTTTGTAGTGTTTGTTGTGGATGAACCTCATTTTGACAGAATGTTTAGAATAATCCTCATTTGTACCAAATGTGTAAAATGGTCTTCATTTTCGTAATTTGTGTTTTATTTGACTCTTCTCTGTGACATCGTTTAAATCAGTAACGGAGCACTGTACAGTACACGTAACACACTCCAATGCAACCTAATACAAACAGTGCCACCTGTAGAGTGCTCTGTTACTAATTTAAATGGTGTCACAGAAAAGGACCAGATAACACGAATTACGAAAATGATGACTATTTTAAACATTCGGTAGAAATGAGAATCATTTAAAACATTATGTCAAAATGAGGACCATCCGCAACAAACACTACGAAAATGAGGACGAAAAAAAGTATTTAAACCATTATTTAAATATACAAAATATAAAAAAATTCAACAATTATCGTATGTCCTGACAAAAATGACTAAATTAGAACAAAATTTCAAAAATAAACCTAATAGAAACGACATAAAATTTGAGGACCCAATTAGAATTTTTAAACGAGAAAGACCCTTTGTGTTTTAAACATAAAAAGTAACATAATCTTTACAAAAAATTATTCAATTCTAAGATAATAGGTCATGTCAAATTTGTCCATACTAATTTAAAACAAGTAAAGAAAGATATATCACAATGTAAGATTTTATCTCAAGCAAGTCTTTGGTCGATCATATTAAACTTTTCAGCCGACCCATATAAAAATGAATGGGGTGTGACCCTATCGTAAAAAAGCTAAGCCCAATCTAATTGAGTTAAATTGTCCGATAATCCAATCATTAAACACCTATAAATGTTTATAATATATATATATATATATATATATATATATATATATATATATATATATATATATATATATATATATAAAGAGTATGTATGATAAAAGTTTAAAATAAATTCATTAAATTTTATAAATTCCGTATAACTCAGTTAACTTTTTCAAGAGTTCATTTTATGTTAATACTTTAAAATATTGTATAAATAAATATTACACGAAATTTTGTTTTAAAATCAAATTTGACATGTAACATATTTTGTATACGTAATTGAAGAAACACGGGAATCATAAAATAGCTTATTATATCATGTAAGGGTAACTATGGTTAAATTACTCTTTTGGTTATTTATTTGTTAATTAATATTAGTTTGGTTCTCAATTTTTTTTTCTCAAGATAGTCTTTATTTTCTTAAAAATATTCAATTTGATCTTGCTGTTAATCTTTTAATCTTGACCAAATAGTGCTAAAGTCAACGTTACGTGTCAATTTCTGAATTTTTTGATTTTTTTTTGAATTTTTTGAATTTTTTACACATATTACTCCACATAATATGTCACGTGTCAAAATAATTCAATTTGATTCTTATATTTGTTTTTAGTTCCAATATACTTTCAATTCTTGTAAAAATGAAGCAATATTATCCATTTTTAAATTGACATTTTTATTAAAATTGACATAAGATGTATACAACAACTAAATTGAGTGTCAACTTAAAGAGGAACAATATTGCTTCATTTTTCACAAGAGTAAATTGAAACTATAAACAAATATAGGGATCAAATTGAATCATTTTGACACATGACATAACCGTGATACGTGTAAAAAAATTCAAAAAATAATAAAAAAAAATAAAAATTGACACGTGACGTTGACAATATGTTGTTAAAGTCAACATCATTTAATCAAACTAACAATAATGACTAAATTAAATATTTTTAAATAAATAAGAACTAAATTGAAATAAAAAAAAATTAAAAGACCAGATTAATATTACTTATGAATAGAAAGATAAAAAAATAATTTAACCTAAACAAATTAAATTAAATAATCACACAAATTTTAGAATTTCTTAGTGTTTAAATAAATCTTCAATTCAAAATGAAAAACCCCCCCAAAACCCCAACGGGTGAATGCAAAGTCCAAGAAGCCAAAAAGAAAACATCATGGATTCGGGAGACGACGAGACAGGTTCAGCCTCCTCATCGTCAGGCAAATTCCTGCTCGGCTTTATCGAGGCCAACATCGTCGGCGTGCAGCACCATCATGGCACCATCCGCGGCCGCGCCGTCGTCGTCCTCGACCGTGAGCCCGACAACATTCACGACGCCAACGCCATCAAAGTCAGCAACATCCACGGCGACCCCGTCGGCTACATTGAACGCGCCGTCGCAGCCGTCCTCACCCCTCTCATCGACGACGAACTTATCACCGTCGCAGCCATCGTACCCGACGCCCGCAAAACCTACCGAATCCTCTGCCAAATCCACATCTTCGCTCGCCTCCAAGACTTTGACGTCGTCAAATGTGCCGTTTCCCGTGGCCCCTGCAGATTCATCACCGAATCCGAGGCCGCCTTCACCCTCTCTGACTCCGCCGCCGTTAAGGCTACCAAGGCGCAGAAAAGGTTCATGACCGTCGACGCCATTTTCAACCTCGTGAACAGCAACCTTGCCGATAAGAACCGCGCCATCGATATCTTGGAGCCTCCCAAGAGCATCATCAGAGCCGAGCTTCTCCCTCACCAGAAGGAGGGTCTCGCGTGGCTCGTTCGTAGAGAAAACACCGATGACTTGCCACCCTTCTGGGAAGAAAACCATAGCAAGTTCGTAAATATTTTAACCGATTATCAGACCGATAAAAGGCCTGACCCTTTGAGAGGTGGTATCGTCGCCGATGAGATGGGGTTGGGAAAAACCTTAATTATGCTTTCTCTGATTGCTTTTGATAAAAGCCAAATGGGTGTCTCTAGGAATGGGAGAACTGACAGGAAGTGGGTTTCTGTAGGGAAGCGACGCAGGAATGAAGTTGAGGGCTCCCATGGAACCGGAGTGAGAACAAATGGAACGTTAGTGGTGTGTCCTCCTTCTGTTATGTCGGCATGGATAACGCAATTGGAGGATCACACTGTGCATGGTGGACTGAAGACTTACATGTATTACGGAGAAAAAAGGACAAAGGACATTGAAGAACTCAAGAAGTATGATTTGGTGTTGACTACTTACACGACTTTGTCGAATGAACCGGACGAGATGCCCGCGAAACAGATGGAGTGGCGGAGAATTATATTGGACGAAGCACACACAATCAAGAATTTCACTGCCAACCAAAGTAAGACGGTTTTCGGATTGCAAGGTCAGTACAGATGGGCAGTCACAGGAACACCAATTCAAAGTGGTTGCATTGATTTGTACTCTTTCATGGTCTTTTTGCGCTTTCAGCCGTTTTCGGAGCGAAGGTATTGGAATTTGTTGGTGCAACGCCCTCTTGCTCAGTGCTTAGAAACCGGGCTCACACGGTTGCAGGTAACATAATGTATGGTTAGTTGTTTTTTTCCTCCCAATATGATTGGGAGTTGCCATTGCTAGTGGGCATGAGCTATAGTGCTAACTTATGTAGCACGGATACTCATACGGACACGACACATACAATTAACATTCTCAAAAATATCTATAAACAAATTAGACAAATATAATAATCTCGACATATTGTTAGCTAACACAAAAACAAATCTAATCTATCTAAAAGAAAACAAAAAGAAAACAAAGACTAGTGATCGTATAATATTTGTTCCTTGTATTATTTCTATGATGGTGTTGGATACGTGACACACCATTTATGAGATATGTCCGAGTTTCATAACATTAGTTTAGTCTTTATTTACTTTATATGCAGCCGTGAAATGCCGAAATGCAGTTGAATTTTTTGTGCTTAATTTTAGTGATGATTAATAGTTCTGTCTTGTATTTTTGTGTAAGGTACCTTTTTCTGGTTTATGTTGTAGGTGTTGATGGAAGCAATTGCTTTGCGAAGAACAAAAGATATGGCATTGGTGTGTCTGCCACCTAAAACCGTTGAGATTTGTTATGTTGAACTTTCTGTGGAAGAACGCCAGTTGTATGATCGGGAGAAAGAGAAAACAAAGGCATTGTTGAGAAGAAGTTATATACGTGTGAACAGTCCACTTTCCGAGTACAGCGAGGTGCTAAATAGTATTCTAATACTTCGCCAAATCTGTGCTGACTCGAAATTGTGTAAATTTCAGTCACATAGCAGCATTACAGATAGTGAAGGTAAAATTTTGTCTTAACAGATATTTACTCAATAGTTCAACTTTCAACTTGATCCAATCGGTTTAGGTTTCTTATGCTTTGTTTTTCAATGTCGTACTATTTTCAGGCTGAATTTAGTTTAAAAAAGCATCATAAACTTATGAGATATTCTTCCCATTCAAATTCAAAGAAACTTTTTCCATCAATGACCATATGTGTATAAATTACTGTTCCTATAAATGGAATATGGCTTTATGAAGTTCTGATTCTCTGAAGCATTTTTTTCGAGCAATTATATGAATGGAATATTTCAACTTTATGTCGTGAAATTACCTCTCATAAAGATTTGCTATTGTCTTATTGGGGTGTGGAAAAGTACCTTCCCCGAGTTCAATTATGTAGCTGCTTAATTGAGATCCTTTTAGTATGTGCATAATGGAAAGGCAAGTTCTTGGGAGGAGGGGAGAGGGATGTGGGCACCGATGGATGATCAAACTTCCAATTAAAAGACTTTGTACCAATGCCAATTGAGCTACATGCATGTTGGCAACATATTTCATTTTAAGCAATGGCCAAGGTTAGATGTAGTCAGAAATGGAAGAGTGTGTTTATTTCAATCTTCACTATTTGATTTTTCACAAATAGATTGTGATTATATGTCAAAATATACATATGAATTGTTTGGAATTTAGTAAATCATATTTCGAAATAAATGTTTTGGTGCAATGTTTGGAATTTATAATATTTGGTATTATGCTCTGAAAGCTGTCCCATGGGCAAGGGGATAATACTAAATTGCTAATTGGGAATGTAGTAATTTATTTGATACATGGTAGACTAACTTGGCAATTTTTGTTCCTTTTTTTGCTAATATGTTTTCACTATCACTATACATAGGGATCTTTGTTTAGACTGTGAAACTTGCTTTTATGTGTATTTCTCGAGGTGAGTTATGTTACAAAGAATGTCTGACATGAGGTTTTATTTTACCAACAGGCGAAGCAATTGTTTCTTATAATCCTGAATTGCTGCAAACATTACTTGGCCAGCTGGAAGAAGGTGAAGATTTTGAATGTCCAATCTGTTTATCTCCTCCAACAGACATTGTCATCACACGCTGTGCTCACATTTTCTGCCGTCAGTGTATCCTGAGATCTCTAGAAAAGAAGAACTCTGGTGATTGTCCTCTTTGCCGGCGAAAACTCTCATCAGAATCTGATATATTCTCACCTCCTCCCAAGCCAGAGACAGACAGTGCTGAACTGAGTTCAGCATCAGACAAACCACTATCGTCCAAGGTTTCGACTCTCATAAGATTTCTTAATGAATCAAGGGACAAAAATCCAACGGTAAAGTCAGTTGTATTTTCACAATTTCGAAAGTTGTTGCTTTTACTTGAAGAGCCTCTGAATGCGGCGGGTTTCAAGACTATGCGTCTTGACGGGACAATGAATGCTAAACACAGAACCAATGTTATTGAACAGTTTCAAGCTCGAAGAAGTGATGGTTATCCAACTGTTCTGCTTGCAAGCTTAAGAGCTTCAAGTGCAGGTATAAATCTGACAGCTGCATCTAGACTCTACTTTATGGAACCATGGTGGAACCATGCAGTTGAGGAACAAGCAATGGACCGTGTCCACCGCATTGGACAGGACCAGCCGGTGAAGATCGTTCGATTCATTGCTCAAAACAGCATTGAGGAGAAAATGTTGGTGTTGCAGGAAAGGAGGAAACAACTGTCCACGGAAGAACCATCTGAGAGGGTAAGAAAGGGCATCGGCATTCTAGATATGAAATTCCTTCTAGATTCCTAGATATGGTTATGGATCACTGAATGTGAATTTTTTGTCTGTTTGATTACCTCAAACTTTTGCTTTGCCCCACAATTTTGTTTGACCTGAACAACAAAAGAGGGTGTCTACTTTTTTGCGTACAGAATTAAGTGAAGTGTAAAGCCGTTGGATCAAACCAATCTTAACTTTTTTGAATGATTTAAAACAGCTAAAGTTTCTGTAGGATTTTCTTTTTTTGTTTAGAAGAAATTTTTGTTCATTGGAGTCCACGAGGAAGGAAGCAAGAGACGGTACAAAGGGTATTGAAAACTCTGCAAGGTTTGACTCCATGAAGTTGCATGCTCAACAATTTCACCGATGATGCAAACCTGAGAGAAAATAATGGTAAGTTGGCATGCTCGTTAGTTTATCATATCTAATACCTATTAGAATTAAGAAATAGAAAAACCAGAAAATGAAGTAAGTAAATTAATTGACAATTTATGCCAAAAATATATCAATTCTACCCACTGCCCCTGACATTTTCGCCAGTTGTAACCATTTACTTGACAATAGCTAATAGTATTCGAAATTGTAATTTAAAAAATTGCTCGAATGCATATCTAAATTAAATTGAAAGTCTAATTATTCAAATAATTCAGGTGCGAAATAACATAAATGTCTACAGAATTGTTAACAATTACTTATATTACATGAAATAGTAAAGATGTATTGGATATATAGTTATTATTAGGGAAAAAGCTACAAATATAGGATAAAACATAATTTTAAATATCTTTTTCGTTTTCATTTTCGTATTTGTTGCGGATGGTCTTCATTATGACAGAATGTTTAAAATGGTCATCATTTTTACCGAATGTTTAAAATGGTTCTTATTTTCGTAATTCGTATTTTATTTGGTCATTTTCTGTGACGACGTGTGGTAATTAGATATTTGGGGATAAATAATTGAGCTAGGGTTTTGGTAAGGAATGTTTGGGCAATTGGTGAGTTTTGACAATCTTGTTCCTCTATTCCCAATTGGTGTTGTTGCAATCTTCTTCTTCCTGCAATCTCATTATATAGGTCTGTCACGGTCCCAATCTTCTTCCTTCACCTTTGGTTGTAATCGTTGGAGACAATCGTGTTGTATCACTTCGTGCACGGTTGGTGGTTCAACGAGAAATGGATTAACCCTAATTTGTAGCTGTGGAGAGACGACAACTTTGAGGATGGCAAGAACTCCAAAGAATATTGGTAGAAAATTTTGGGTACAATCTGTTTTTATTTGTATTAACAATAAATTGATTTTAATTTTTGGTTTATTGATTTAGAGAGTGGTGGTTCCAATAATGTGGACTGCAACTTTTTCAGATGATAGTGTTGATGAAAAGGATGTCATCATCATGACACAAAGGAGGCAAATTGATGATTTGGAGAAGTCATTGAAGGTTGCTGAGAAGAGGCAATAATTAGTAATAAGGTTCACTTGTGTTGTTATTGTATTATTCGTATGTTATTATGTTTAATCTTTTAAAGTCCAATCTGATTTGTACTATTGTTAAATGAAGAAATGAATTAGTTTGATTATGTTGATATTAGTTCCAACCTGTTCAAAATGACATTTTAATATGAGCATTGAAGTAAGTGATATTGATCTAAGCTTGGGAAAAATTAAATTGATTTAAGTATGGAAGAAGTTAAATTCATAACATTAATTCATCCTCATCAAAATGCACATGTTTGGCAAAAGTGAGATTGAACGAAGTTTAAGGAAAGTTAAAATACATATAATTGCCTACATGGCCTCCTCCAAAAATGCAGTACATTAATAATGAATTCTACATTAGAAATTTCAAAAAATAACTAAAACGTTTGTACAAAAATTCCAAAAAATAACTAAGACATTTGTAGCTGTTATCATGGCCTCCTCCTAATCTGTAATTTCATCCTAAATTGCTGAGATGGTTCGTCTGGTGCTGGTAGTGGTGCTGCTTGACTCTTCACTTCATTCCTTGGTGGTTGAGTTGTTTGAGTTTCAACAATTGGTGCATTCTCAACAATTTGGGCATTTAGTGCAGTCTCAACAGGTGTTACAGTCTGCTCATCCATAAGCTTATCTGGGCAATTGTTCCTGTTATGTCCAATCTGACAACATATGCTACATTTTTTTTCTATGACCTCCTTTGCTGATTTGTGTGTTATCCTTTCTCAACTCCCACTCTTCCAACCTTCTTTTTTCCTTGTACAGAAATGAAGTATTTGTAGAGATACCTTGGAGGTATAGCAATAAGGTATTTGTAAGCATCAATATTGAGCTCTTTAATTGTTAACATCACTCTTTCCCAAGCTGCTGGGTGTGTGCTCCTAGCAGTCTTCCACATGAGTATCTTTAAATTTTGGCTAGAAAATCTTCTTCTGAAATTTGCATACAGATGCCTCATGCAAAACCTGTGCTCAGCAGTGGGTAATAGGTCCTGAATGACAGACACTAATCCCTGTGCAATGATAAGATTATTAATATTTACAACAGTAAACAAAAATTAATAAATTGAACATATATTAAACATACATTTTGTTGGTCAGACATAAAGGTCATTGTCCCACACACGTCAATACCTCCAAGATCACCCATAAGCAATTCCAAGAACCATGTCCAAGTTTCTTTGTTTTCAACTTGCACAACAACATACAATAAGGGCAGTAACTGATCATTAGCATCTCTACCCACAACATTCAACAACTCACCTCTGTATTTTCCTTTTAAAAAACAACCATCCAAACCTATGATGGGTATACAGAAGACAAATGAATCTTTACATGCTTTTAAACAGAAGTAAAACCTCTGAAAAAATTGCTTCATCATTATCATTTTCCACTTTGATTTTTATAGTTGATCCAGGATTACATTTTAGTAATTCATGTGTATAATCGTAGATTCTTTTATATTGTTCTTTAAATGACCCATCTACTATATCTGCTGCCATTGTCCTTGCTTTACGAGTTATTGATATTGGCACATGTGTATTCCATTTTCTTAAAGCCCTTTGTCTTACGTCATTTATCTTTAGCTTTGAATTCTCTATTAGAGTTCGGTCCAAGGTTTCACTAAGCCACTTTGCTTTAATGATATTAATCTTGAACTCCCTGGTACAACAATGAACATCAAGTAGTTTCCTTAATTGCCAAATCTTACGGCTACGAACATAGGAACAATATGCGGACAATTGACATTTATTTTGTGCACCCAAACAACCAACCCTAACTATCTTACTATCATTTTTCAAGAATTTCATATTTCTCCCTGCATGAATAGCATAAGTCCTAATGGCATCCTTGAAGTGGTTGTTTTCTAGAAAAACAGTTCCTACTTCCCATTTGTAATTTGCCATACTTTTTGGCATTACAAATGTCTGGAATGGACCACATCCTGTCCTTTCATCATTGTTTTCTTCATCCCCAGCTGTTTCACTCTCGCTATCTGGCCCACTGAGTAATTCTTCTGAATGTCATTCATCATCAGATAACTCAATTAAATGACGTGCTCTATTTTCAAATTTACCTATGCTAGAATCATCACATCCAGACATAGTTTCCACTTCAATATCACCTTCCACTTCAACATCACTAGCTACATTCAAATCCACGTCCACAAGCCCTGGACCCTCAACACTGTCCCTAGTTCAGACCACTAGCATCCCCAACCTCTACTTCAGCAGCCTCTTCATGGGCCTCTACTTCACCACCGTGGTGGACAACAACATCGAACCTATCATCACTCATTGTCCTAAAGTAAATTCAGATAAAAAAGATGTATTATTAAGCCTACTTTAACGCAATGGGGGACCACTACTACAATCAATTACAAATAAAATAATGGGGACCATTACACCAACATCGACAATCGACAAACCAACCAACTAAAATAATACATCACTGAACCCCACCTATAGACACAAACTACACAAAATCATGGAAGTAATTTAGAAACCATGTAGAACATCACAACAATCCAAGTACAAACAAACTCCAAAATAGAATTACGAAAATCCTAACCCAGGAGCAAACACCACCCAGAAAACCCTAAACCCACTTACCTCGTTGATGATGATTAACTGGAAAATTGAAATGAAGAGTGCAACTGCAATCCAACGATGAAATGACAAGTATTAGATGCTTCCTCTGCAAATTCGAGCTAAAAAAAAAACGAAAATGAAGAAATTTTCCTAATTGCAAAATTTCTCCCAAATTGAAAAGTTAATGTTAATTATTCATATGTACAGTACACGTAACACACCCCAATGCAACGTAATACAAACAATGCCACCTGTACAATATTCCGTTACTCATTTAAACGGCGTCACAAAAAAAGACCAAATAAAACACGAAATGCGAAAATATGACCATTTTAAACATTCTGTCAAAATGAGGACCATCCGCAACAACCACTACGAAAATGAGAACGAAAAAGATATTTAAGCCTTCTTTATATTTATATTTAAGAATTTAACAATCTAAGTTCTACATTTAAGCTGTATTTGAGATTGTCTAACATTTATCACCGGGCAATTGATATATCGCATAATAAAATGTAGTAAAACAATTGTTTTTGAATGATTTTAGTACAATATGATTGTGATATGATTAAGTATTTGTCACGAAACAACTTATGGCACTTACAAATTTTTTTTTTCTCAACAATTACTTAGTGTGATTAATTCAAATATTAATACCTATGACAACATTTTTTACTTACCAATAGATAATTACGACCAAACATTTTGATTGGGATTTGATGTTACGATCAAATTTCATTAAATTAGATACCATCAAAATTGAAATAAATTTATTACTCTAAATATATTACTCAATTCTAACATCTATATCAATTAATGAAATCTCTTGAAATTCACTAAACAACACGATACCAAACTTATAAAAGTTGGTCAATCAAAATAGATTTAATTTAACTTAATATGCTAAAATGTAATAAGATTTATCTACACTAATTATGTTATCGTCTCAAGTAGTTTCCATACTTAATATTAGAAATGATAATGAGGAGCGGTGTAGATTTGATTATGTAATTCCTGTTACTACATTAAAAATTCATCATCATTCTCATTTCTATTAAAAAGCTATATATTCTAGTATTCATACCATGTATGGTTCAAAATATTAATTAAATATTTTTTATTAAGATAAAACATCGGTTGTGATTTGATGTACATAATTTCTCATAATTGATGCAACTAATGACAATATGATCATGTTACATATCAATTAGATACCATAAAAATTAAAATAAATTTATTATTGTAAGTATAGTATAAACGAAGAAATTCACTAAACAACATAATATTTGTCCAAATTATATGAATGTCTAGAAAACAGTCAACAATTACTTATATTACATAAAATAATAAAGATGTATTGGATATATAGTAATTATTAGGAAAAAAAAGCTATATGTATAGGATAAAACACAATTCAAAATATTTAAATATTTTTAAATATGAAGACAGAGATGGGTATAGGGACACAAATGATGGATATGCACATCATATTTATCTTTGGCTCCATATTTAATTTAAAAAATCAAATGCATATGCTCATTTTCAAGTTAATATGAAAATTTTTTGTCAAAATCTGGATGAGTTTGAATATATCCATTTTTCAATGATGTTATTGTTAGGATAGTCTCATGTTTTAGACCGTGTGACTTCTAGTATTAGTTTTATGTGTATATATAACACATCTTTTATAATATTTTATATACACTTAATAATATATCATTTTCTTCTTCGTAGATTTCTTTGTCTTCTACAGTTATAATAAGTTTATTTTTTATATATTTTTGGAGTAAAAGTAAGCATTGTATTATAAATTATTTTAAAAAATAAAATTTAAAATACTTATTATAAATTTAACATTTTTTTTCTATGATAATATGATTAGATGATAATCTTAGCGCATTCGTAAAAAAATTATAACAATTTGAGGGCATTGTTTATTTAATTGTAGCATAAAGTTTTAACAAATCAATTAAAATCATGGTAGATTGGTTAACAAACACTTAATTTTGATATTTACAAACATAAACATCATATACATCGTTTAGGAGCTTACTAAGCAATTCAATATGATATTCTTTGTAGTGTATTATGATTTAAAAATGTTAAAAACTTGTTGGGATCTCTAAAAGAAATGAAAGATAAATATTTAGTGAGCCATTCAATATAGTTTCATTTACCAACTTCAACAAGGTAAGGAAATAATTTTTTTATCTTATAAAGATAAAGTTAGTAAATCGAATTAAATGACATGCACCATTATGTGCTTCTATCTCTATACGGAGTTATGAACAAGGAGATAAAAGAAAAGAAAAATAACTATTGGGGTGTGTCCTCAACCATAGCTATGTTAAAACATTATTTAAAAAAAAAAAAATAGAATGAAAAAAATAAAAATAAAAATTAAATTTTAACATTTTGGAATCTACTTTTCAAATGGTAAGAAAAATAACATTTCTATACTTGAGAAATTGCTTTCAGAATACTTTTTTTTTCTTGTTAAAAGTAGTGTTCTAAAAAATTGTAGTGCAATATGATTATATTTGAAAAAAGAGAGGAAAAACGAAAAAGAGAATGAATGTTTTCAAAAAGAAGGAAATATAAGGATAAAAGTATATTTGAAAGGAAAGAAACAAGAAGGGGAGTGTGATAATAGAAAAATAGTGTAAATAGTAGTAGCATTTCCATTCTTCCAAACTTTCTTATAGCAATGCCAAAAGGGGGACTTTCTTCCCTGAACCTCATACTTTCATCCTGTACCCCCATATTTCCATGTTGCACCCATATTTTTTAAAATTCCAGTTATACCTCTATTAAAATTATAGTTCTGAATTGTGTCTTTCATAAATATTTTGGATTGTACAATCTGTAATGTAAATTAATCCGTAATGTAAATTTTCATTTTTATTGTACAATATTAATCCGTAATGTAAAATTACATTTCGGATTATACAATCCGTAATATATAATACAGATTGTATAATTTGTAATATAAATTTGCATTATAGATTATACAATTCGAAATGTAATTGTAAAATGCGAAATTTATATTCCACATTTTTCCTTACATTTTATGTTAATATAATCTTTTTATTTATTTTAATGACACTTGTGAAATGTTTTTAAGGGTAGAGGTGAAAGAGGTGGAGGTGGACGAAGAAAATGGGATGGAGGTGGTAAAAATATGGGGTGAAGTGGGAGGTGGAAGAAAAAGACAGGATAGAGGTAGAGGAAAGTATGGAAGTGCTATGTGCGGGAAAGAAAAAGAGAAGAAGAGAGCACAAATTATCCTTTTTAACTTGTTTATAAGGTACAGTAAAAAAACATGGGGGTGCAGGAAGAAACTCTCTGTCAACAGTGAACTAACTTTCCCTCTTCTTCCTTTTTATCTTATTTTACTGTTTAGGACTGAGCATGCTAGTGTGGCTGGGCTCAATCTAGTAGTTTATTCATGCATTCTCGTTATTACTAACTGCACCTTATATCAACACAAAAATATTAAGTTATCGTTCTTCATTGTACCACACTATCGTAGTCAGCACCATTGTTGAAAAAAAATGTTTTAGAAAATTTGTTCTAAAATACATTTCCTGTGTTTCTGAAACATGTGCTCTAAAAAATTCATTCTATATGTTTCAAAACACTTATTTCAGAATTTCTGGTCCAGAATAATTTCCTGAGTTTTATAAAACTTGTTTCAGAAATCATGTGATTGGAAATGCTTTTTTTCAAAATTCTGTTAAGAAAATCATGTTCAAAAATTTCAGTTTTATAAAACTTGTTTCAGAAATCATGTGATTGGAAATGCTTTTATGAAATTTATGTTAAAAAAATCATGTTGAAAAATTTTAGTTTTATAAAACTTGTTTCAGAAATCATGTGATTGGAAATGCTTTTCTGAAAATTCTGTTAAGAAAATCAGGTTCAAAAATTTTAGTTTTATAAAACTTGTTTCAGAAATCGAGCGATCGGAAATGCTTTTCTGAAAATTCTGATAAGAAAACCATGTTCAAAAAATTTAAAAAGCTTGTTTCAAAAGATTTCCAAAACAAATAATTCGGAAGTAACTTTTACAAGAACTAAAATAATCATTTTAAAATTAATGGGTCGCAAGAAGAAAAAAACCCGTTCATGATTCTTGGGCTGGCCCAGTATATGAATGTTGCCATGTTTTTAAGTGATTTGGGCTAAGTTTTGTAAAGTGTGACGTTGGATGTTTCTTTCTAAATCCAAGTAAATCATTCAAATATCTCAAATATAAAATTAAGATTTAAATATATTTTTATTCCCAAAGAAATATATATTTTTTTACCATCTATGTTAAAAAATTTCTACAATTTTCATCCTAATAAACCTTTTATGTATTTATTTATCTGAAATTCATTATATAAATAATTTTATTTCAATGTTTATTTAAAGCGTTATTTAAATAATTTTTGAACTAAAAACAAATTTAAAACTTATTCAGAAAATTTTTTTTTGAAAACTATTAGGGATCAAAACATAAATCTAATACTTTATTATAATAAAAAAATGTCAACTTAACAAGTCAACCTAATTAATCTAACTTCTCATTCACCAGTAATTGCATTAGTTTGGGTTATATACAGGTTGGCAATTAAATATATCACTAACATGTTGTTAAAGTTAAAATCCTTTAGCATAGTAATCTTAAGTAAATTTTGTGTTTTTCTTTACCGATGTCAGATATAGATAGAATAGAAATATGATGTAGTAATAATAAATTGAAAAAGAAAAAGTGGCAACATTTTTATTTTAAATGATAAAAGTTAACATAAACATGTATAACTGAGGGGCTTGATCATTAATAACAAGCGGCGGAATAACGGGTAAGAATTTTCTTTTTTTCATATATTACTTATTATTTCATAATATATCTAATATATCATTAAATATGTGTTTGGATCTTTTAATTGTGTCCATTTTATTTTATTTTTTTAAAAACGTTCTTTCTTCTTTTAGTAAAAATTAGAATTAATCTTTCTTTGAAACTTTGTCTTTGAATCTAAATTTTTTATTGAATTTTTTAATATTATCATCTACTGTGTTCTTGGGCGCGGTCATATGCTGGGTGTTAAAAATACACTATGTTGATACTTTAATTTTTTTTAATATATTTTTTAAAATTGTAAAATCAGTGATCATTAAGATATTTTGAAAGTACAACAGAGGAACAATGCAAAAAAACTTAGCAGAAAATCCAAATCCGAATCAGTCCCCTTACTTTAGACATGTGTGGACTTAGTCTTTCTAACCAAATTTTGTTAAACATCTTCGCTTTAATGTTAGGTATTAAACATGTTTGAAATGTCGGATAAATTTAACAACATTATGTTAAAAGAACTAAATTTACATGTATCTAAATTTGAGAGACTAAATTGAATTAAAGTTTCAAAAAGAAACTAATTTTGATTTTCATCGAGAATCATGAAAAATATATTTAACCATCTAATTTTTTTTTATTCATGATTTCTTTTGTCTTTACTCTCCCTCAAAAAATTAAAGAAACGTGCTGCTAAATATAATAGAGATGTTTTTTTTTCTTCCAAAACTACAAGCAAAAATCAATATAATTACATAAAAACAAAAACATATTTAAATCTAAAATTCAATAAATTTTTAAAAGGAAACTTGACAAAAAAAAAATGCAACACACAAAACATATATTCATAATAATGCTAAAATCTGGAGAAAGAAAAATAGACTACACCATATTATATTATTAAAATAAAAAGAGAGACCAAATAGTAGTAAGAAAATAAATATTAATTATTAATTTGATCAAATATTAATCAAATAAATTAATTTTAAGTAAAAAAAAAATCATTTTTGTAAATAATAACATAACAGTACATTTTCCTCATATGTATATCTAATTACATTATTCATGTTTACCTTTTTTTATATATATTTTTCCTTTGATATAAAAACGTTATATTCAATGCTTATCTCACTCTTTATACCAAAAAGTCATACCACTTATAATAAAGAGAATGGTAGTAAATAATAACTTGTTTTGATGGAAATCACTTGTATTTTTTTTTCAAAACAATTCTATAAATCGCAAATATTCATATATATATATATATATATATATATATATATATATATATATTATCACTATTGGATGTGAGATTTTTTATATCCACATTATAATACTTTTTTTTTGTTAATTATTAAGGTCTCATAGTTAGGTGACAATGGAAGGTGCAAAATGGTTGAGAGAAAGATTGATTGAAAAATGCAAGAAATTGTAAATATCAGATGAAAATATTAAACCATAATATATATGTCGAATATTAAATTAGCAGACATTATAAATATTTACAATTTTTCATTAGTTAAAATAATATTTTTTCTTATAATTAGTATTTTGTCATCACGCTCCACTTATTATAAGAAATTCACTTACACTAATCATAATAAATTTAATATTTATTAAAAAATATCACTGATTAACTTATTACAAAATTTTACTCACATTCATTATAATAAATTTAGCTTTTATTACAAAAATGTTATTAACCAACTTAGCGTGAAACTTACATTATACCTCTCATAATAAGTCGTTAATGATATGTACATAAAATATATTAATTTTAGTATAACTTGAATATAAATTATTGATTGCATTTACCCATCATGATAAGAAAAAAAAAGAAGTTTTTAAATTTAATTTCGTTACAGTATTAATATGTATATACTAGTAATATTGATTTCTGATACCCCATTTTGAGTCGACCAAATAAACTATTGTTATGAAATCATTAAGCATAGTTTCTTATAAATGTCATCGTAAATGATTGATGAATAGGGAATACAAAATGTCATGAATAGCAATTTTCCCAAACATAATAAATAAATTTACAACCAAAATAATATATAAGAAATTGATTTTCAAGCCTCTCCACATAATGGACAAAAATTTCACGCAACAATATGATGCTTCACAAGTTTCGTCCTTAGTTTTAATTCTATTTAAAATCATCTTCCAAAAAAGGACAAGAACATTTGAAGAAGGTATTTTTGCTTTCCATATAATTTTGAAGAGTTTTCCAATACAAGATAATCTTCACCAAGATTCTATCTCATGCAACAATAGTTGAAATTTATCGATCAACGATGAGTATTCTTCAAATCCCATGCCATTTATCATAAACCTTCATTGCAACTTTTAAAAATCATGGAAATAATTAAATATAATTTCTTCAACATGATGAATAATTTTTTTTTATTCTTATTTGTTTATAATTAGAAATATTTAAATAATTTATGAAAACAAAAAGTTGTCTCACTAAAAATTTGCTATGCATACAAATATATTATACTATATTATTATAATTTATTTTAAGATTAAATATATTTTTAATCCCTTAAATATAAAATTAGAATTTGTTTCTCTTAAAGTGATCTAGTGCATATTGTATTTAGTTTCTCTAAAGTGGAGTAGATAATTCCTTAGAAGATGAGTTCTCAAGACTTGTATTTAAGTTCTAATAGAAGCAATTTATCTATCACATTCAGACTTTGATTGGAAAATGTAATCAAGTCTTTAATATCATTTACATCCAAATCTTCATCCTTTATATTTCCGTTTGTAGAAAAGCACGTGCTCAAGACTTTATTGGATTTGGTTGTTGCAAAATTTACAGAACTTTTTGCAGCACATATATAATAAGTCTATTGAACCAATGAAGCAGTGTATACGTTCAAAATTCATAACTTACCCAAATTCTTTTGCGTGTCAATAGTACTATATACTGAGAATTTACAAGGAAATCATAACTCATTCAACTACAATCTTAAAAAAGTTTAATAAAGTTGTAACGATTTTGTATTTTACCGATTCAAGTATAATCCTAAAACCTTCATTTATATATACATTTTAATGTTAACAGATTTTTTTTAGCAGAGGACATTTGTCATAATAAATAATGTTAATAGTATATATGTTTATAGATAGCTCACAATGTCAAAGATCTCATATTGATAAAAGATAAGACAATTTCGTAATATATAAGTAAGTACAAACCTCATCGTACTAGTTGATTTGATTTTGTTGGGTTAAGTTAGATTAAAGTTCATTTCTTAACATGATGTCAGAGTCATGGGTTAAAGTCTATCATACTAAAATTTATTGTTTGTTCGGCTTTTATACCACTAACTATCAAAATATTTATTGTTTGTTGAACATGTCGTGTCATTCTCTATTGTACTATATTAAATTATCTATTAAAGTTTTATTTCATGTTCGAGTTGCATATATCTCGACGCGAGAAAATTATTAAAAATCTATGATTAACTAAAAATAAGACGATTTTACATGAATGCAAATATCACTTTTTGAAACTTAAAATTGACTTTCTAACATTAAATTACAACTTTTTTTTTATAAAAACCGTAAAATTTTTATATAAAATCATGTGAAGAAAAAAGACAAAATTTGCATGCTCAGTTCTGCCATTAATTTACGGTTTGCATGAGGGGAACCTTTTGCATTTAGAGTAATGTTGGGGTTGTCCAATCATAAACTTTAGATGGTCCAACTCAAATTAATGTTACTTAACTCTAATTTGACTTTTTCTTTGTCCTAATTTAAATATTACTTTGACCAGAAGAAGCAAAAACGTTTTTCACATATTTCAAAGAAACAGTGTTTTGTCAAACTGACAGCAGGAAGAAGAAGAATACGCGGAATCAGTCAGTTCTGTAGACTGTGGGACTAATTTGCTTCCGGATCTTCGACAGGTAAGTTACTGTAAAAGTTTATAAAATATTTTTATAGTAAAATTAAAAGTTAAAAGCTTTTTCGATATAGATTGATTTTGAAATAAATAAAAATATTTAAGGAATTTTATAGTTGAATTTCTAACGTCTCAATTTAGTTGAATAATTCAAATAAATAAAATGTTACATGTTTATAGTATAAAATAGGACATCAACATAAAGTATATTTAGAATTAACCTTTTTCAGTGATTCCAAATTATACTACAATGGAAATCCAAAGATATAACACAATGTCATGAATAGAATCTAAATACAAATTAGATTAAATTGGAAATTTGCTCACAGAGCAAAAAACTACAAAATAACCGTATACAAAAAGAAAAACTCAACAATGAGTAATAAAGGATTCAGGAAGCCTAATTACAGAACAACCTCCCTGCCAACATTACGACTACCAAGAGTCTCCACATCTGCTCACACTAAGGATTTGGTGATCATCGCAAAAAGAAAAAGCCAAAAAAGAGAACAAACACAAATAGAAAGGGTAAGCTAGAGCAAAAATAATTTTCAACATGTTATTAAGCAAGTAAATGTTAAATAAGGTTATAAATATACAAAGCAGTAAGCACCCAATTCATGTGATAACAAACAAATGCAAGATCCTCTGACTCAATTATTTGGATTATACTCTTGATATAGAATTTTAAAGGAAGTATGCGCCTATGTTGGTTTCTAAACTCTGCAGAGTCTAGACGCAAGGGTTATCACCCAACCACACACAGGATTAATCCTCTAATGTCTTGGGCCCAATATGTCCCAAGACTAGGACCTCCTGCCACTCTCACCACATAAATCATTCTGCTTTATGTGAGCGTGAACGATTATTAGAGTTCAGGATACATTCCTTTATCTAGACACCTTTTATATCAAGGTATACACTAACCATCATCAACAGTTTCCTTTGAAACTCTTTTACCACCAATTTCCACATGTCATCTCAATCATTCAAGTCTCATGCCAATCCACCACCAACCAAACAAGTCATGTTTTCCATTTCATACTCAATATAACAAGATTTCATTTAATCTCATACTTTATAAATGCATACCATGACACACATATATCACAAAATAATATTCATCCCAAATAAGTGAGGGCCCACATTTAAGTACCTGCAATTCCATACAATTAAGCACAACACACAACCATAATTCTTACACCAAAATTTCTAAGAAAATTTATTATCACAAAACCAAAATCACTGTAGTAATGTGTGACACATTTCTCAAGCTACAGACATCTAATCGACGATCCAACCAGTCAAAACACAAAATAGCATGTTATGAACTAAATTTTCAAATTTGAGCTCAATCCAACGGTTAATGAGTCGGGAAAGTCAATTTTATTAAAATTGTGCATATCAGAAAAAAGACATAGTCACCCAACGACCAAGGCACTCGCCCAACGACCACCCGACGCTTCCAGAATACAAAAAAATAACGTCAAATATCACATTTTCATGAATATTTGAACCCCTAACTTGGAAATACACAAAAAATTAACGCTTTCCCAAATCTTGTCTCATATTCCACAAAATACTAATCACATAAAATAGAAATAATGTGAATACAAGGTGTAGATTCCTTACCTTAATAAAACTTAGCCAAACAAAACAGGAACAAGCAAAACAACTTAAAAACGTGAAATCCTAGCTTCCCTTACCTGTAATAAGAGGACTGTAGTGTAAGAAAGCTTTAACAAGGCTCACTACAACACAACAATAGCTTAAAAAACTGAAAAATGACGTACAAGTATGAAAATGAGACCTTGACAAGGACTACGTGAGACCATAGTTTAGGAACAAAGATAAGCGAAAAGAAAATGGGGTTTTAATGTAACTTACAGGGAGATATGAGCTCAAGCAGCTCCAAACAAGTACAATTCTCTAGCTCAAGGGGCAAAAGCTAGTGCCCTAGTAGAGCTCTTGCAGCAACACTACAAGGGAGGGGGGGAAAACTATTTTCTGTAAAAAGTGGCAGAATGAGGAGTAAGTGATTGTGAGGGGGTCTTAGGGGGTCCAAAGTGGGCTAAACTTTGGCCCTTGAAAAGGCTAGGCCCAACCCCCTTGTTAGGATAGAGTTTAAAATAGAAAAATGGAGTCTTACAATCTCCCCAACAACAAAAATTTTCGTCCTCGAAAATTAAGACTTACTAGAAAAGGTGCGGATATGACTTTCTCATATCCTCCTCTAGCTCCCGTGTAGAGTCACCTATTCCCTGGTCCCAGATGACTTTGACAAGACTGATCGACCTCCACATGATAACTAACTAGAATTATTGCCTCTATGCTATGTGATATGGTGTTAAATAATATAGTTTGGTCAAGCCACTGCTCTCAAAGAAACTTCTCAACTTCAAACCTAAAGCTTGAAGGATCCTTTATGTCCCACCAACCAATTTGTATTTGATATACTGACTCACTTTCCATATACTCTCCATTTCCTCTTGTAGGTTTTTACCAAAGTCTCATATAAACTCGGGTCTCGAATTAAAACATGTTAGTTGTCAATTCACACCACCTTATTCCTTCCTTGAAGTACCTTAGTTCGCACCATTAAACATGTTAGTTGTAAATATACCTATTTTAAAAAATAAGAATAAACACAGTTTTATCCCGAAGACCTATAATGAACTTTTACATGTTTAGAAATTGAATATATATATTATAAAAGATTTAAAATTATATAAATTTATCATTATTTAGAATTTATAATTAGTTAATGTTAAGATTTGATTTAATAATTAATCATTTCTGTAATTATACATTATTTAGAACTTTTATGCTAGTTGGCTAACTAGTTTTATCTTTAATCTTTATAATTTTAATATATATATATATATATATATATATATATTATAAAAGATTTAAAATTATATAAATTTATCATTATTTAGAATTTATAATTAGCTAATGTTAAGATTTGATTTAATAATTAATCATTTCTGTAATTATACATTATTTAGAACTTTTATGCTAGTTGGCTAACTAGTTTTATCTTTAATCTTTATAATTTTAACTGTTTTTTCAATTAATTTTACTAAACATAACCAAGAGGGAGAGCTAGGTTTAGAGATGAAATTATTCTTTTGAACTTTTTATCATGTTAATTTTCCTTGTGTGTATTTTTTTATTGAATTTAAAAATAAAAATACACATTGGTTTTATAAACTGTTGTACCTAATTTTATATTGTGAAATCTGTTTTGGTCTTGCTGTCCGGTTTAACAGGACACTGAAATTGGGACTTGAAATGTAAAGCATCCAAATCATGCGAACCGGTGAAGCATCAAGGTGAATAAAACTAGAGATGTTGATCCATAGCCCGAATGGCGGAAATTAACGACATAAGGGAGCCGTGGCTCCCCAAAAAGATTTCAATTTTATTTTTTATATGTTTTTATATATTTTTAAAATTATATTTATACATTATTATATTACTTATAATGAATTTTCATCATTTTATTTATATATTTTTGTTTAAAAAATAAAATAAATACTAATTTGACAAACATTGGTTGACACTAGAGATTAGGATTTTATTTCTGATCATAAGATTCTTTGATAATTAGAAAAAAAAAATAAAAAGATAAATCGGTATACGAAGATTAGAGCACAGATATATTGAAAAATATCATAATATATTTTATGAATCAAGATTAGTATTTTATAATGATTTATGTATGCTAGATTTATGTTTCTCCAATTACAATATTTCTTCCAAATTAAGTTTTTCCTAAACTAGTATGAACCCTAATTATGATTTTGAGATTCTTTTATAGAATTGACATTATCAACACCCAATTTCGTCTGGGATGAATAAATTTATTTTCAAAAAAAAAGTAAAAAATAAGGTGAAACAAAATTTTCTTCAAATATTTTCAAACTTTAATTTTAGAAAAAAAGAAGAAAAAAACTAGAAAAGAAAAGAGAAAAAAAGGAGGAAGAGCCCAATTTGTTATGAGACCAATAACTCAAACATTTTCTACCTTTGTTCCTGATAGAGAAATTAGTTATATAATAATAATTAAAAGCAATATCTCCTCAAATGGTAAGAATCAATATTATTAATTTTTAATTGGGATTGATTTTGTGCTGCTCTGATTTGTTACTGATGATGATTGATTTTGTGCTTTGTTTGGCTGCGATTGATCTCCATAATTTGCTGCTATCATAATTGATTCCTTCCTTATATTGTTCATTACAATTAAGGCTAAGATTGCATTGATATTGCAAGGTGTGAGTATAAATACGCACTCTGTCAGAACATAAAGAAAAGAAAAATTATCTACACTTCTCTCATTCTTTCCTATCACCACTCCCACACACACCTTCTTTTTTATCTCTCTTTCGGAAAAAAAAAATATTGAAGGAGGTAGAAAAAAAAAAGAGAAGAAAATATTCTCTACACTCTCTCTTTCTCTCTCATTACCACCACACATACCCATCTCATTTTTATTTCTCTAGAAAAAAACAAAAATATTTGAAAAGGAGGCAAAGAATAAAAAAAGAGAAAAGGTGAGGAGATATTGAACATTTTTTAAGATACGTAGGAGCAAGGATTAATCGTCGTCGGACCCAAAAAAAATAGTTTTGTTGTTTTTTATACATTCTTTTATTAATATTTTTGGGGAAAATTAAATATTTTGAAAAAATCACATAATTTTTGCACATTTAATTAAAGGTACCATCTTAGGACGGACGTTGTGGGGGTGCTAATACCTTCTCCACGCATAACCGACTCCCGGACCCAAAATCTGGTTTTTCGCAGGCCTGACTCTTTTTTATGGTTTTCCATAGTTTCGTATAATAACTATGGTGGTGACTCTAAACTCTGTTTTTACAAATTTTTTATTTTTGTTCGTCGTCCCGTCGCGATTTCGGTTGCGACAAACATGAACCCTAATTATATTTTTCCCTGAATTATGAAACTTAGGATATGTGTTTTCCGTACATATGGTAAAATTTATAAAATTTTATAAATGTATCTTGGGTTGCATTACGAATTTTGTCGCACATAATGAATTAGTTGAATAACATTGACTTGAAATATAAATTAAAATACCCACCATGTGTGTGAATTTAATGAATTAGAATGATTAGAAATCGAGAAGTATGTGAATCACTGCGTGAAAATAGTTTAAAAAGAGGACATAAAAAGTTTTTTATTTAATTAGAAAAAATAATTTATATATAAAAAAATGTAATTTGCCACCCTTGAATATTTTGTCAAAGTTTTGCCACTACACAACCCATGGTCACTCCTAGCCCATCTTTGAAAAGTCTCCTTTTAGGGGATCTCCAATTGAGGAGGTTAAAAAAAGTCATAGTCTCCAAAACCCTTTCTCAAATGAGTTAGGATCATGATTAAGGTTAGTTTGATATCACTACAAGACTTTAATTAACTCTTAATAATAATATCTTCAACTTAGGTCATATATTAAGTCGGGTCATCTCGGGTCAAAAGCCAAAACGGGTCGGTCTAAGACAAAGTTGAGATAGGTCGTTTTAGATGAAAATTTGAGACAAACTTTCTTGAACCGAAGGTCATGAAGGGTCAACTCGGGCCAAAGATTGGGACAGGCTAGCCAAGGTCGAAGACCTAGACAAATCAGTCCTGGTTGAAAAACAAGATGGATCAGTCTGGGCCAAGGATCGAGACAGGCTTGAAGGATGAGACTAGGCTGAAGGTCGAGATGTGTCAACCCAAAACGAATGTTGAGAAGGGTCAACTTAGGCCAAAGGTTAAGATCGAGTGACTCGGGTTAAAGGTCGAGATAGGTCTACTCTAACTGAAGGTCGAGACAAGAAGACTTAGGTGAATGGTTTAGACGAGTAAATTTCGGTCGAGTTGGCCCCAACCGAATTTTGACCGAGTTAATCCCGATTGAAATTCAGTCAAGTTGGCGCTGTCAAAATTTGGCTAAGTCGGTCTAACCAAATTCGGTAGAATCGACCCTAGTCAAAATTTCACCGAATTCAGCCGAGTCAACCCCGATTGAAAATCGGTTGAATTCGTTGGATTCGGCCCTAATCGAATTCAGTGACTCAGCCTTGGATGAAATTTGTCCAATTTCGACCAAGTTAGCCTCAAGTCAATTTTGGCCAAAATTTATTCGAATTAGGGCGAGTTAGCAACTTTAGATATTTGGCCAAATTTGATTGAGTCAGTCGAGTCAAGCCCATCCCAAATTTGACCCCACCCTTAGTTGAAGCTCGAGACATGTTTGCGCGGGCTTAATGTCGAGACAGGCCAAATTAGATTGATGGTTGAGATGGGTCGACCATTGTCGAAGGTCGAGACGGCTGACCCAGGCCGAAGGTCGAGACTTTGTGACCTAGGCTAATGGTTGGTACTAATCGGCTCAACTTCAGTCATAGGTTAACTTGGACTAATTCGAGCTAAAATTTGAGACAAATGAACTTCAAACAAACGTGTGATATTTTAGAAAAATAGTGTGTTATTTTGAAAAAAATTAATATCATGTCTCACGAAGATAGTTGGCCAATATATTTCATAATATAATATTTAGTATAAACGAATTTAATATTTAATGTAAATAATAAAATATAATATTTTTAAGAAACTTAAAATTTAGTTAAACAATTTTTTTTACTTGAAAACATGTCAATAATGAAAAAAAAATGAAATTAACGTTAAAATTACACAAAAATAGTTCGTTGAAAATATAAAAGTATTGAAACTATATAAAAGAAAAAAAAATATTAATATAAATTCAATTAAAAGTACTCGACATATTTATGAAAATTTTAAAACTTATATTAATGGAGAGACTCTCTATACTAATTAGAAAAGATTTTTATGTCGGTTCTGAATTCTTCATAAAAACCATCAACATAGAAAAAATTTGTTTTTTATACCGATTTTGGACTATCATAAAAGTTCATATTCTATAGTGATTTTAGACCGTAAAAAAAACAAATTTTAGTTAATTTAGTTATTTTTTAATTTTATTCTAAATTAAAGTTAAAAAAATCAATCATCTATCTTTCTCGAGTGAATTGCTCGTCAGATTTCATATTTCTACTTTTGTTACAAAGTACTCGGTAGCTAAATAAATGTGTTCACAAATTTAAGTGTTTCAAATGGACAGATTTTTTTCTTTTTATTTCATCACACAAATATTGAGAGCATTTTTTTTGCCACGACTTTTAATTACTCCGTCATAAATTAGGAAATGTAAAATGAAATTTAATATATTTTTCCTTTATTAATTGTGACAAAAAAATATTATTCATTACTTATATATATTTTGTAAATTTTGAGGAACTAATCTGTCACAAAATTCATATTCATGTTTTAAAGAATTTTAACATCAATAACTAAGGATGTCAACGAGATGGGTAAGGTATGGGTAGTAACTTTCCTGTATTCTACTCTCTAAATAAATATATGTCTGGTACCCGTATCCACATTCGTTAAGCGGGTATCCGCATATTTTTTTTAATAAACTATTTAATATTTAACAAAGTGAATATGTTGCGAAAGTTAATATTTAATAAAAAAATTTAACCATAAATTCAAATAAAGATATAATGCATAACCTTTATAAATTTCAAACAAAGTGAAAATAACTTATTTAAACAATGTTGAATGACAATTTATAAATAAATGAATATTTTTTAAAACTAATTGATAAATATAACTTATTCAAAATCAATATGTTAATATTTTAATAATTTTTTTTAATTTAAATTAGAGTATAGTGAGTACGCACTACTAGAATTTTCACATTACATGAAAATTTTCTTGCAAATTTGTTAAAAAAAATTTGCACGAAAATGCTTTTTTCTGCTATTTTTTCTAAGATTTTTAATTGGCATGTATTTCTTTCGTGGGTAATCATTTCCTATAAAATTATAAAATTTGCAAGTATTTCCTACAAAATTTGTTGCGAAAAATGTTTTATACAAAATATTTTGTAAGAAAATTGGTAGCAATTTTTTGTAAAAAAATTTTCACAACAAAATTTGTAAGTATTTCCTACGAAAAAATTTTGAAAACAAAATTGACAGGAAATATGAGTTTTTTTAGTAGTGACGGGTATCTATGAGTACATATACTATGATACCTATACTCGCCCCGTTAATATGCGGATATGAAAAATACTCGTCTCCGTTACTCGTGGTATCTATTTTCAATATCTATTTCCTAACCGTTGCGGATTTTATCCGCGAATACCCGTGAGTACGGATTTTTTTGACATTCCAATCGATAACATTTTTATTTATTTAGGAAACATTGATAATCATATTTTTTATTATATGTAATATGTACATCGAATAATATATTTAACAATAAATATATGTAATCGTGGTATGTTCTTTAATATTTACTAAATATATTCTATTTTACTAATATGGTAGTTACGTTCATATGAATTCCGTTGTCACTCTTTTTAGCAAAGCAGTAGTATTGTTTCATATTTCTTCTTTTCTAACTTTTTGATGATACTTCACTGAAATAGAATGCAACAGAGCTTAAGCCAAACCAAATATCCCTTACACTCAACCTCTTTAACAACACAATTACTTTCATATTAAGAGAAGTAATTTGCTACTAATTGTTGCAGGAAAAGAAAAGCATCCCTTCAAGTAGCGGGCATAATGTCCTATATCTTTTCTTCAATACACATCACCAAAACCAGATAAACAAGCATAAGAATATTTCACATATGGGGTATCTTTAATGAATAATTAGAAGTTTTTTATTTAGTAGAATGTGTTAACGTGTAAATTAAATCTCAGAATATTGTTAGAAAGAACAAACATGTATATGTGAGAAAATAAATGTGTAACTGAAGAAGGTAATTCAAAAAAAGTGGACGATATATTCTACAGTCACTTGCACTCTTCAGAAGTGCATATATTTTTTAAATAATGAAGGGATATTAGAAAAAAGCAAACACAGAAGGATGCGTAGAGGGTGAGGAATATATGCTGTTGTTAAACTATTGTGCATGCGCGTCTGGGTGCTCGTTGCTGTTGATGATGATTCGGTAGCAGAGAGTGGTCTCTTTGGAGAAGAAGGCGTAGTAGAAAGGAGAATGATTGCAATGTTCGGAACCGATGTAATAAAGGGTCTACATCACTTTCTAGTAATAATAGATACACTATGTCATTTGAGAGAAAATAGATTAATTACATTAATTTTAGACATAATTAATGTAGTATGGAACTAATTTTTGTGCTATTTCACATCAATTTGTCTTCTTACTATAACTCATGTTGACTTAAGGATTAGATGAAACAAGACAAAATAGATTGTGAGTTGAAAACACTAACCTGATCCACTAAATTTCAACAAAATTAACATGTCAATTGACAACTCTTAATCTATATAATAATTACTAATTATATAATAACAATGGTAAATGTATATGTGAAACTATTTATATCTATATACTAGATTGATGAGTTCATATTTTTCTCCTTATTTAATGTTTAATTTTGGATATTTAATTAAATTTTTGTATTTCAAAAATATCTTATTGGATTTATTGAACTTGTTTGTTAAAAATTTCTTGAAAAAGTGATTTTAGTTGCATAAAATATTCTTGAATAGTCTAAGTTTGTTGATGAAGCTAAAGTTAATTTTGGTTCATTAAAGATTTGAAATTGAATTGTTCAGATTTACAAAATCAAGTCAAAATCATGTCATATCATTAATCCACCACTTTCAAATCTGACCAACCATATGCTAGCAGGTATCAATCTCTCAATGGACTAAAGAATATTCAAAATTGGTCAAAGTAATCAGCTCTAGACAAATTCTGGTGAAAGCTGGTCAAATGGTCAAACCGCAAAGGTTGAATTAGAAATTACACAGAAATTAAGTTACTAAATAATTAATTAAATATTTTTAATTAATTATCTTTAGTATATCTCAAATTATCAACAAATAAAATCTTTCAAATATATTAAATATATTAGAAACTGATAAAATCTGTTAATTATATTAAAAATATTATATCTAAAAATAAAATATTTCAATAATAAAAATATGAAATTCAAATCCAATCAAGTCTTATACGAAGAGATTAATGAGACAATATCATTAGAAATGAGATTGAAATCTTGTTATTTTAATAACAAGACTAGTTTTAATCTTTTAGTTTTTAAAATATTTATTTTAACTTTTTATTTCGTAAATTTGAGTTTATTTATGTGATTTTTTTTTTCAACTCATTACTAATTCAATACATAAAATTTGTACTACTATATCTGACTCCAAAATGCAACTAAGATTTTAACAAAAGATACCATTATTGTCATGTTGTCACTCAATGACGTAACAATATAAATGAAACATCTCAATGAAAGATTTGCCACATTGAATAACTCTAGCGCCGCATTGGATAAGATAACACAACTAATGTAACATATTATTTACCTAACCACATGTAATTTGTAATTAGTAATAATAAAATCTTGATACCTAACCACATGTAATTATTAATAATAAAATGTTATTTTAGATTTTATATCTTATAATTTCATCTCATATTATAACTTATGACTGTAATATAAACCAAAAGTATGACAGTGGTGGTGCTAAATATAATGGTTGAGATTGATGGTAGTGAAAGTAGAAGTAGCAATACACATTATCTAAATCAAAATCAATGGGACATGTGTGGGTTGATACCCGTGTTTTTCTGTGTCAGTTTCAGTACACGTGTCCTTTTAGGGGTTTTTATCCTTAAAGCAAATTCCAACACCTATCACACCACCAATCATCACACTACACATGGACCATAAATATGGGCGGTGTAAATTTGTTCCATAAGGAATCTTATGACGCGCACACGTGGCCTTCTACCATTTGTCTCTTACGCCCCACCCATAAATAACAAACACTCCATTATCTACATGGGCTGCTATTTTCACCTAATATTTTTCATGTCTTCGCTCTTTTCTCCATTTCTATTATTTACCCCTTTTTCACTTTCATTATTTATCTCTTCTCCTTTTTTTTTTTCTTACATCTATTACCTTTAATTCTCACTTTAAGGAAGTTCAAGACAAATAAAATGGAAGAAAAATATAAGTCGAAGTAAAAAAGTAAGTGATTTAGATGAAGAAAGGTATGAGAAGACAGAGAAACCCACAAGAGAAGTTCTTTACTCAATACGTGGAATGCACATAAATGTGCATTGGTGCTAACATAAGTTGGTTGAACATAAGGTGAAGAAGAGCATCGAATGATGTACACATGGACAATTGATTATATTATTTACGTATTTGTATGATTGAGATTCAAATTGGTCAAATTATCTTTGTTGTTTTTTCATTCATCCTGAGAGTGTGTGCATATAATGAGGTCGTTAGAAAATTATAGATGACTAAGGTAAAGGTTTTGAAACTTTTTTAAATGTTTTATCTTCTTTCATCTTCTTTTAAAATTGTTTTGATATAAAAATCAAATGCGAACACATAAAAAATTTACACTAATTTATATTATAAATGATTCTTTTATATTCAGTTTCAATTATTCAATCTTAAGATTATTAAATTTCATTATCTTCATATGTTTGTACGAATACTTATAATAGATTTTACAAGTCAAGACAACAAAACATCACAAAATCAACTCTTGAGTATATTCAAAAAGATATTTTTTATTGTTAGAACTTTAGTAGTATACAAACTCAAATAACTTTAGATCACATAAAAGGAAATAAATACACCATAACACTTCCAACAACTAGGTTAATTAAATAAGCACAACAAAACTTTTTTGTATTCTTAAACTTCAAACCAGTCTTAACAATTGAAAATAACTCAAATGATGTCAAAGAATTATTATTTGATATATATAATAGTGAAACTAAGGTTATATTTATAGAGTTCATAAAAACTCATTTAAAAAATTTCATACTTATTTAATTAATTATTTTAAATTAATAATCGATTATTCTTGCTGAAATTTGAAAAAAAAATACCATGCTTTTTTTTTAATTGATAATGAAACAATAAATCATTCCATCTTTGTATTTAATTCAAAAAATAAAGTTAGTCGATTATGCAAAATTTTAATGGGTTAATTTCTTGTAACATTGTTAAATATGTTTTTTTTAATCAAATGACTAAATTTATAATCGGTTATTTTATTTTAAAACTTCTCACAACAAAATTTATACATTTAATTATTGTCAATCACACAATAAAATAATACATAATTTTAGTATAATGATAACTAAAAAAGAAATCACACATATATAAAAGATTGCCAAAAAAAAATTCGATGATAATCAAACTACACTTAAAATCTAATTATAAAAACACACAGTATAATATTTTTTTTCTATGTTCATAAAACAAACAAATAATATACAAGAGGCTCATTAAATAAATGATTAAACTAATATTTTACTATCAAATGAGATAAGAGAGAATTACCTTCTTATTTATTTCTTCGAGGATGGAAGAGAATAACTGAGAGATGAGAGCAAAAATAATAGATATTTTCTCTTTAGAAACAAAAGAAAATATGTGAGAATGGGAGATGAGAACAATTTGTGAGAAACTCAAGATATATGATGGAGCCACAATTAAAATCCGATTATAAAAAACATACAGTACAATACTTTTTCTTCTATGTTCACAAAATAAAAAATTAATATAAAAGAGGCTCATTAAATAAATTATTAAGCTAATATTTCATTATCAATTAAGACGAAAGAATTACCTTCTTCTTTTCTTCCTCGAGAATGGAGGAGAATAGAGGAGAAATAAGAGCAAAAATAATAGATTTTTTTCTCTTCAAAAACAGAAGAAAACATGTGAGAATGAGAGATGAGAAAATTTTTTGAAAAACTCAAGCCATAATGAAAAAAAAAATGAAAAAATAATAATAAAAATATATTGATAAATCTTTTTATTCTTTATTTTTTATTATGTTTAATTTTATATTTTATTATTTATTAACATTAATTAACATATTTTATTATTTATTTTAACATTAAAAGAAATAAAATATTTGATTTCAAAATACCAATAATATAAAAGAAATTTCAAATTATTTTTTCGGGAGGGGGGGCATGGCCCCCTATCTACACAATGCTCCGCCGGTTACATATGTTTTTTTTCCTTCAACTTTAAGTGAAAATTAGAATTAGTCTCTTTTGGAAATTTTAAACTAATTTAGTTCCTCGTCTTTAGAAATGCGTGAATTTAGTCTTTTAAACTATTTTTTTTAAGTTTAATTGACGTTTGAAATGCGTTTTTTAGCTAACATGAAGCGAACATGTGTCAAACGGGGTTAAACAAACTAAAATAGTATAATGAAATGTGTTTGAAACGTCAAATAAAATTAATAAAATCTGGTTAAAAAAACTAAATCCACGTATTTACAGATTTGAGGAACTAATTAATTCAATATTTTTAAGGGGAACTAATTCCAATTTTCACTAGAAGTTGGAGGACAAAAAACATATTTAACTCATTATTTAAAAACATAATCAATTAAAAAAAAGCATAGAACTTTTTTTCCTACTTTTAAATTTTCAAAAATATTATTTTTAATTAATTTTGATATAGGTCGTTTGTTGAATTAAAAATCTTATGAATGCGATGAAAGACTACTATCAACTACAATAAAAGCTAAAACCTCTCAAAAACATCTTTAGTATCTTATGAAATAATTTATAAGAAAGAAAAGAAGGTTAAAAAAATATGAAATGTTTTTTTATAAACACTTATGAAATAAAAATAAATAAATAAAATTTTAATTTATAAAAAAATCAATTCATTTCATATCCTTCTTTTCTTTGTTGGGATCTTACAAAGAGCAGGTGAACTTATTATTTACTTTCTTACCTAGATTCGTATGCGCGAGAAGCACGTGCATACATTGCCCCACCAACTCAGTAGATGTATGGATGAAATAGAATATGAAAATATATATTTTGATAAATAAATAAAACTAACATATTAGTAATTAAGAAAAAAAATTATATATTAATATATATATATATATTATCCCACACTATTTATTCTAATTGTGGAATAAAGATATCATGAGCAATTCACCGTGGACATAAAACCTTGAAAACAAAAAGGATAATTAAAGCATAAGTTTGAACAGTTTTAATCATAATATTTATACTTTTGTTATTTTTGTAACTAGAAAGTAAAATAATTTGAACGACAAATGTCACTAATGTTTAATTATATTATTTATCATTATAATATATCAAATAATTTAGTTATTCTAATATTAATTGTTGTTACTCCGATAATATTAACATTATAATTTTTTTTAGGTCTTTCTTAATGGACAATACAACATGGATCAATATATTTGGGTATTTTAAGCATTGATGAATTACATTGCAACCTGTTGGTGCATGAGTAACGCATGTAAGGATTCCAAACAAAGAAAGAAGTATGTAAGATAACCAATGATTGACCTCCTAAGGGTAGGGGGTAGAGGCGTATTCAGAGGAGTGTGCAACAATAGAGGAAGAAGAGGCATAGGCAAATAAGACAAGAACTGTTCAATAAATCAATCATTGAATGTTTTAGGTGTCACAAATTGGGTCATTTTCAATATGTGTGTCTAGATTAGGAGAAGAAGGCTAATTATGCTGAGCTTGAAGAAAAAGATGAAGAGCTTTAACTTATGACATATAAAGAGCTGCACCAAACCATCCATGAGAGAGTATGATTCCAAGACTCTGGCTGCAATAATCACATGAGGAAAACAGGGAATGGTTTGCAAAAGTGGAAAGACTATGCAGAATTGTGAAACTTGAGAACAATACGATAATGAGAATTGTAGGCAAAGGAAATATCTGTGAACAAATTAATGGCATTACACAGTTAATATTTGATGTTTACTTTGTTGTTGAACTTAAAAATATTTTTTAAGCTTAAGCCAACTCCAACAAAATGGGTTATCCATCTTAATACAAAATGGTAGTTGTAAAGTGCTTCATCTAGAGAAGGGGTTAATCATGCACACTGGTATAAAGGGAAATAAGATGTTTTACGTAACAACCATTACATCACCTAAAGATTCCATGTGCATGCAAGTCGATACCATCATAGACTAGGAAGCCCACTAATGATTGTTTCTTAACAACCATTTCTCAGCAAGTGCACTAGTACATAGTAGTATCAACAAGTGTCGTATCCATAAGAATTTAACAAGTATATTTGTGACGACAAAAAAAAATTCTATTTATTTATTTATTATTATTATTTTCTACAATATACTTATAAAATTTAGAGACAAAATTATACAATGATATCCAATTATACTTAAAATATTCACACACATACACACACACACACACACACACACACACACACACACACACACACACACACATATATATATATATATATATATATATATATATATATATTTACAATATTGTATGCATCTTATATCCATACCATTTAGTACATCTTATATTTTTTACACTAGAAGAGAAAAAAGTGTTATTTATTTACAACTTTCCCCTCATATATTGTCTTTCAAACAGCTGGAGGGAAAAGGTTATGGATAGAGTTCACTTGGACTATTGGGGTAAATAGAAGGTAACTCCAATTTGTCTTTTGATGACAATTGGCGTGTTTGGAGCAGAGAGAAAAGTAATAGTAGATTTTTCTCTTCCTTGAAATGTCACATAATTATTCACTGCATTGGTTTGCTATGCATTCCTCGGGAAAATAGCCACAATGTCGACGAAGAAGGGATCAAGTATGTTGGGAGCAGCCATTTATGATAAGGTTATAAAATTTTATTTTTCACATAATCATAAAATAGGGAAGTGAGACAAATATCACATAAGAAAAAATACAACATATCATAATAAGATAAAATGAAATGAAAATTTTCCCAAATCCATAAAACTGGATTTTATTATACTTTATAAAGATATTGATTAATTTTGTAGTGACTAGTCAGGATACATGAGCTCATGGTCAACAAAGTAACTCAAGAACATCTTATCTTGAGTAGTACTAACTCGTTTAAATCCCCAAGGTCATACCTCCAACTACAATACTCAAATCTTTATTTATAATAAAATTTATTTCAATATTAAACCATATAATTATATAAATAAATAAATAGATAGGATCAATGAATAATTAAAATAAATATAAATAAATAAAAATGACTAATACGTAACTGGAGATAAATATAAATAAATAAATGAGAGTAAATATAAATTGAGTAAATATGATCAATGCACAACTAGAGATGAATATAAATAAATAAATAAATAGGAACGAGAACTAAATATAAATTAGAATGAGATAGGGACACCTCACTTCTAGAGATAAAAATAATTATGAACAAATAAAAATAATCAAAGTAAAAAAATAAAATAATAGATGTCTCCTTCCCTTACCTTAGTTATTGTGGAAATTATACCAAGATTGTATTGAGACTTTGATGATATATAAATTTTTTTCCTCTTTCTTACTTCTCACACTCACACGACTCTTCTTCTGTTTCTTTTTGTTTGTTCTCAATGTCTCTCTTCTTTCCCCATTTCATTTACCTCATCCTAATTATACTATCATATGTAATCATTGCTTTAGTTTAAATTGAACTCAATTTCTTTTGATTTTGCTATTTCCGTTTGAAAGGAATTACTCGTTCATAGATTTTTTTTCTTTTTACAGTGAAATGATAGAATCTCATTTAGTGTTACATTGTCCTTTCATTTTTTTTATATAATAATAGTTTCTCTGATGTTATATATTTGTTACTTTTTTTTATCTTTTTGCTTTAATGTACAATAAAAAATACCTTTGTTTTAAGTTCCTATACGGTAATAAGTATTTAAAAGTGATTTTAATATTAATTCAATTTTATAAAATCTTATAGCTGTTTTAATTTGAAAATTAGTCGTACCGAATATGAAAAAATATATTTTATATATAAGTGATTTTTAAAAAAAATCTAATTAATCTTAATTAAGCACCAATACATGTATGATGATTGATAGAACATCCCCTTAGCTCCAAGTGGAATAAATTCTTGCTTTAATGTGCAAGACTCTATCCTCCAACATCCCCTCTGGCTACTTAAATAAGCACTAGTATATGTATGATGATTGATCGAACCTTAGTTTGAGATCAATCTTTCAACTCAATCCAAACCAGTGAAATAGGATGAGTCGTTAATTCATCCACACAAGTTGAGACCAGTCTTCCAACTCAAATCAAACCCGTGAAATAAGATGAGTGATCAAGTCATCATTAAGCATAAATCAAACCACAAACAATTGAATTAAAGCAAAGATAAATACCCAAGAAGTAGAAGTATATAGAATCAGAATTGATTGATCAAACCTAGGCACAAGGGAGTTCAACTACTCATAGAATTACAATGTAATTCTAGCAGCATCTTCGCATAAGATTTATACTAAGAGCAGCTCCTCCGTGTCTCACAAACCCTATTCTATACTATTGCTACATTTTTCAGCCTCCACTCAATGTCTAGAATGAAGACCCAAGGTCATTATTTATAGAAATTTTTTGGCAATGCTCAACTCAACTTTTGGTGCTCAACCACAGGAGTGAATTTCCTGGTACTTAGCATGTGACCTTTCCTTCTTGAAGAATTTTCCTGATTGCTCAGCCTCATGAATTTGGAATTCAGGTTTCCTTGCAAAATACGTTTTCTCACGAGACTCAGCTCTATTTGTTATGCTTTGCCAAAAAAATCAAAATATTTATTAATTAATAAGAAATAATAAATTTTAACAAATTAATTATTTTGCATACATAATTTATTTATGTTTTAGATATTGAAATATATTTTATAAGCAATAACTGTTAGTTATATATGCGTACATGATAATTTATTAATTAATTTTATGTTAAATGTTAACCATTTGTTGTGAGACCTCACTTTCTTTTCCCTTTTCTTTCTTCTTTTTAATTCACACTCTCTAAACTCTACTACCACTCTCACAACCAGCTCACTGCCACTCCAACCTTTCACCATTTCTGTTCCTCGGCCCTCTCTCTAAGCCAGGAATTCAATTTCCAACCTAATTCTTTCCTCATTTCTGCAGCAGCAAACGAACCAGAAACGAGGGCGGAAGCTTTCCCCTAATCAAGTCTCCCTCTCTTCCATGTAAGTTAACTTCAGCTTCTCAATTCCCTTCAATTTCGAGTTTTGGAACCATGTTCATGCCAAAATTGGATAAAGATCACATTCTCACCTCATTTCAGCTTCCTAAGTTGTGCTTGGAGACGTTCACTGTTGAAAAGGGGTCTTGCTTGTAAGCAAATTATAGAGGTAAGGGAAGCTAACCGAAATTCTTCTCGTTTAAACCGTGAATCATGTTTGATTGAAGCTTTGTGTCCTGAATTGATGTTTGAGACACATGTGTGGGTGTTTCATTGTTGCTTGCCATGATTTCATTGCTCCTGCATGTGAGAACAGTGGAGTAACCTGGTATTTTCGCCTAGGCGGGTAGTTCTCGCCCAAGCGAAAACACCAGAAAACCACCCATGTTCTTGCGCGAAGTCTCGCCTAGGCGAGCTGGAGTCGCTTAAGCGAGAGATACTCTCGTCTAAGCGAGTCAGTGTAGCCTGGGCGAGAGTTCGCCCAGTTTTAGAGTTTTGCCACTATTAGAGCCTCGCCCAGACGAGACTGACTCGCCTAAGCGAGATGGCTTCTCGCCTGGGCTAGAATGTCTAGCTTAAGCGAGAGTCACTGTAGTGGAGCACCTTAGCTTCTGTTTTAAAGAGTAAAATGATATGTTCCAATGTGGTTTTTTGCAATTAAGTTCTTATATGCTTGAAATGTTATTATCAATGTATTGTCTGGTGAAATTGGATGAATGCGAGTTATACAGAGTGGTGGCTGGAGTAGAATTTCAAGGGAAATTCAGGTGAACTTGTTGGTGTGTGTAAGGACGTGTGGAATCCATATTAGTTGTTATCCTGAAACTCCAATAATCATTCACACTCAGATAGAATAGAATAGATTATGTCGTGAGGAGTAGTAGGAGGTCCTAGTCTTTGGACTTGATCAAGTCCTAGACGCGAAGGGGACTTACCCTGGGAACGGTCGGGTGATAACTCCTTGTGTCCAGACTCTGCAGAGTCTGGGAACCGTTACAGGTGCAAGCCACCAAGAGCTCCAATGTCGCTTACACAATTTGGATATCGAGTCTAGAATTTATACTATTGATCTATGTGTTATGAATGATGTTTATGTTGTGAATAGTATTATTTTCTCTTATTTCAGTTAGCTTACCCTTTTGTTTATGTTTGCTTGTTCTTGTGTGTTTCCTTTTTGCAATGACCACCTACGGTTTGTGTGAGCAGAGCCGAATCCAGATGATGATGTTCCCCTTCTGAGCAGGGATTGATTCTTATTCAATGTTGTGGTAGTTTTGGGCCAGCCTTTGTGGAGTTTAAATTTGACGCGTAGTTTAGGCCTTCTTCTTATATCTACTCTTGCCTTCCAAGATTTTATGGCAAATTTTGGATGATTGTACCAGCGATGTATACTTACGTGTATATAACTGTTATTCCTACTATCTGCTATATTTGATCATAATATAATGTTTTATTTGATAACGTGAAAAACTATTAAGTGAAATGTGACATTTGTAATTATTATATATATATATATATATATATATATATATATATATATATATAATATCTTTACTTGAGTCTTGCTTTTAAAAAATATAAATTAATACACCATTTAATAAATAAATAAAATTACTTTAATGATAATCGGTTCGCAATTTTAAATGATAAAAAATCATTTCAAAATAAAATTAACCTATTACGACAATATATTTAAAAACTATTCATTTTATAAACACAAAATTAAACTCCATATAAACAAAAATTTTACATTAACCAAAAAAATATGGATACTCAAATTTAAATGATAGTAACTATTTAATATTTTTAAAGGCAACATCTAATTAATGAAATATAATTTATTTTTTCTAAATAAATATATTCATATTTAGTATGTTACTAAATATTTTAAATTTAATTTGAGTTATATTTTTTAAATAATAAAAATATAAAATTTAAATTAAACCATGTAAATGCTTCTTTTAAAATTTTCACATTATCACATTGCGTCGTAATTTTGTAAAGTATAAGATGACCAGCGTTTTTATCCGGAGGTGGGTCCCGTTTTGAAAGCTCGGCCGTGGGATTTCCTGAGTTGACATTTGACAACGTAAGAACTGTCCAAGATTCAACACATTTTAGGTGCAGTCTTCTTCTCATCCCGCGTGGGCCCCACTTTATCACATGCTGTGCGGAGCTACATCACATGTTTTTCTTTTGTGTCTATCCCAAGTAACATCAACACTACTTTGTTTTTACATTGCCATGCACGTTTCACTCATGTCTCTAATTCTTATTCTTTGTTTTGTCCGAACTACTCTTTAATTTGGATTTTTTTTTTCATTTAAAAATATTCCACTAAATAAAACTAAATTTAGTTACGCAAGCCTTGTCACCGGTCATTACTTTTGTTTTCTAAGAATAATAATAGTATTAATTAATATTTTCATTTACGTGTGTAAATAAAAAGCAATGCATTAAGACCAAATAAAAATGTGCTGAGGCTTTGGATATTTGGATTTGGAACGTAGATTACCTTTTTCTTGCATGATAGATGACATTATGATTTTTTTTTAGTAGAAAAAAAATGAATAACATTGCATTGCATGATCCTCGTGGTGTTGGTGGATGTTAGTTGGATTGCAAATGATAATATCCCGTAACAACAAATGCATGACCTCATGCTAAGTGGATAGCTACGAACAAATACAAAATAAGATACTAGAAAACCAAGCTTAAGATTTTAATTAAGAAACTAAAGAAGTCATTTCTTTTTTTGAATTCTTATTATAAAAGTTCTTAGTGAAATATACATTATCCTTGCACGATTGAACTGATCATTGAACTAATAAAAAACGGTTTAGTCACTACTCAAAAGCAGAAATTATAATATATTAGAATCATGAAAAATATTATGAAATATCAATGTATTCAACATAGATGAAATCGATATTATAGTTAGGATTGTAAGAGGTTTATAAGATCGTAATTCGTAAAATCATAACACTAAATTGTAATTTCACTTTTTACAACAAAAATAACAAATTATTAAAATAAAATCAATTTTTTTGTTAACACTTAATCAAACTAAAGTTTACAAAATTAATTGAATTGTGAATTCATTACAATTCTAACAAAAGAAAAGTTTTATTTTATTTATGTTTTATTTTAATTTATTAAAATTATTTGGAGGTGAATGGTGTAGTAAAAATCACAATTTATTTTTAATTGGATTTGACTTTTGTTTTAATTAATTATTTATGTGCTTTAAATGTTGTTTTAATTGAAATTCATTCAAGAAGGTGAATGTTGGGTGATGTTTAGGGCTGGCCAAAATATACTGGACTGCAATGTACTATCAATAATTGTACTGAACTTAAAAATAGTTCGCCTGAACTGCACTGAACTGAAAAACAGTTTAGACGAACTGAACTGTACTGTTTTTTTCTTTCTAATAAAACTGAACTAAACTGAATTGCACTGCACTATAATATGAACTAAACTGAACTGTTATAAACTGAACTGTTCTATGAACTGCACAATTGCACTATTTTTAAACTGAATTGTACTACTTTTGAATTTAACTACACTGTTTTTAAACCGTTTTTGAACCGAATTGCACTAATTTTGAATTTAATTGCACTATTTTTGAACCGAATTGCACTGATTTTTAATCAACTACGCTATTTTTTAATCAAATTGTACTATTTTTTAATCGAATTGCACTGATTTTGAATTGAATTGCACTGTTTTATTATTTGAAAGCCCTTAGGAAATAATACTTAAAATATACATCATACTTCAATACACTAAAATCAAAATATTAATAAATCTTAATACATAGGTTCTTCCGTAGGTTCTTCCCATAAACAATATCAAAATATAAATATATTTTTATACATATTTAATCATCTAAATTAATTGCACTTAAAGGTCTCATTTCGCCTTGAGAGGTTATATCTAAAAAAAAGTATTTCTATCATTTTTGAAAACTTAAAGTAAATTTAAAAAATATTAACTACAACGAAGTAAAAACGAAATCTAAGCTGATCCAATTAAGAAATAAGAGATTCATTTGCAATCATAATAATTTATAACACTCAATATTTTACTTTTACTCAACAAGTTTTACACTAACCTAATTAAAATAACATTTACTTTAAAGTGAAAATTTTCAAGTAATAATTAATAAACCATTTTAGAAAAAGTATATTTACTAAATTTGTTTATATGACAAAAAAATCTAGTCAGATTGGCAATCTGCTAGGAAGCTTTTCAGTTTAGGATTGTCCAGGGTTTTGTTTCGTCACCTACAAAACTTTGCGTAATAAAAAAAAAGGTATAAATATAATTTTAAAGTTTTGATTCATCATAAAGTAACTGAGGCACATGACGTCATGCACATAGAAATCCAACTTCACTGCTTGTAGACCGTATGGGATTTAAGAGAAAAAAAAAATTACACAGTTCAGTGCACTGGTATGAGCAGTTAATTGTTTAAAGTACAATTTTTTAAACTTTAACTAAAAAATAGTACAGTTTAATTTACTATTAACAGTTCAATTATTTTTGGTTTAAAATAGTTCAATTAATTTGAGTACAATACAGTTAAATTATTTTTGTGCAGCCCTAATGATGTTACTGCTAATCATACTGATAACATAAATTTTTAATTGTATTAAATTTTAATTAGGTTAAATGAAAAAAAGGCTGAATTTTAATTATATTTATTTTTAATTAGGTGGTGTTTAGGTAGATAATACACATAATAATGAATTTTTAATTGCATTAAATTTTATTTAGGTTTAAGTTTTATTTGATATAAATACATTTACTTACGAAGGAAGGTGAACATGTGGTGTAGGTGGAAAAAAAATGACTACAAGATTTTACGATTGTTCCATGATCCTACTGATCTTATTATATTATGATTATGCGTGGAAATTTTTCATTTCAAAGATCTCTCAGCTTTCATTTTGTTGGACGGGCCATCCCTCGTTGGGTTTGCCAGGCGAATTTGACTTCTAAGGGCTAGATTGTTAGGCGAGAGAAAAGAGTTGTTAGGAAAAAATATTTGCTTCAAAATCTAGATAGTAAGGTGATCTTGGCCATTGGGAGAAAGTGAGTTCGCTAGACAAATTTTTGAGAAAATATTTTATTTAAAACTAGGGAGCTCCATTCTTGTCGAGTGAGCCAAGGTCTCGCTAAGTGAAAATATTTAATTTAAAACTAAAGAGCTCCATTATTGCTTTTTATTGGGCAAGAATAGGAGTCGTTGAGCAAAAATTTGAGAAAATGATTTTCCTTTAAATTATATTAAAGTTTTGAAATGTGATTTATGTTATGTTGATGATATGAGTGTAATGCATTATAGGGAAGGAGTACCACACGAAGATGGTGTTATGTAGTGTATTGAAAATTGTTTCTATTCTAAGATCATTCTAACTGTGTTAGTGTTGGACTCACATAGAGAAAGATATATAGTTGTGAGAGTCGACTGAAGGTTTTGTATTTGATGTGCAGTGTGAAAAGTAATTGTATCTCACATATATCAGAATTTAACCCTGGTCATACTCGAAATGAACTTTTGTCCTGATATTGACATAACTCTAACTCCTGAGAGGTGAGTGTGGGTATGATAGGAACAAGGTCTCTAATTCTATTCAATACACAAGTGTTTCAGAATCTATGTTATAAGTGAACCAAGAGAGTTATTTTTGTGAGATAAACATTTTATTTTGGACGTCAATGGAGGCGAGTAGTAATGATGTTATAAGGTTTTTTGGATATTAGAGTGTTATATATATATATATATATA
>Ga0214543_1001322_pt1 | contig 47508 bp, 19 predicted proteins | sample CNSS2metaG_FD_160094 | JGI IMG/M metagenome (GOLD analysis project Ga0214543, IMG submission 160094) | Root nodule microbial communities from cowpea collected in UCLA plant growth center, Los Angeles, California, USA - CNSS2 | ecosystem: Host-associated > Plants > Roots > Nodule | place: USA...
TATGGGTACGAGATTATACCCGTTACCCGGTGGGGATGGGGATGGGAAAAAAGTTTGATACCCGTTGGGTTTGGGTATGGGGATGGGGATGAGTTTTTTATGCGGGGATGGGTATGGGATAGCGAAATCCGTCCCCGCCCCGCCCCGTTGTCATCTCTACTCCCAAGGTTCTTGAATACTGCTTCATGCTCCGATTGCGCCTCCCATTCGCATCTCCGCCTCCAATTTTGAAGCCCATCATCCTCTCCAACCCAAAAGGGGTAAAACCTCCATGAATGAAGAAGGAGACCCAAGAAGGAGAAGGGAGAGTTTCCCAACACCCCTAATAGCCTCCAAGAGTCTCTCCCAAGCACCCAAGGTGTTTCTATTCGTGAAAAATGAGGAATCCCCTAATACTCTCGCACAAACATGATTAAATAATCATATTCACGTATTGGGGTCGATATTCGTGCCCAATGGCTTCATGCTCGTCCAGCGAGGCCTAAAATCAAAGTTCTCAGACATGTAACTCGTTGGGAGAGCCATATTTTCACCCAACGACTCGAATACTGCAGTTCTGGTCTGTCATTTTCGCCCAGTGAGCCACCATCTCGCTCAGCGAGTGACCCTGGCGCCTAATGGTCGTTTATTGATTTTCCAAGGGTGGTCCAAGGCAGTATATACATATAGGTGAGTCCTTTCTCCATGTTTGTAGTGTTGGACTTGATCTTGGTGCCCTAGACATGAGTATTTGTGTAAAAGTCAATCTTTCATATCCAATCATGCTTCCTCGAGTTTCAGCTTGTTTTCCTCCACCTGAATTGCTTCCTATTGTTTTATTTCACACACTCATAATAGATATTAGAAGTAAAAAAGTATAAAACAACTAAAATACGAAACAATGCAAAAATAACATAAACTAGAGTATTAAACAAGATAAAAGTTATGTAGGAGTTTATTTTATTCACGAAACTTAACATCAATAAAAGGTAGAAAACAATGTTACCATATATATATATATATGATTTAAAATATAAATTTAAATAAAATTTTCAACATATATTATAATCAAGATAAAACTAAATTATAAAATATATGTAGAAATAAAATTATTATTTTTAATTATTTTAAATGTTTTATAGATAAATTTTTTTAAAAAAATGACAATGAGAGTGACATCAATTAACCCTAATCTACAATCCTAGACCTAAAGATGTCAAAATGGGTTCTAACCCGTGAGCCAACCCGGCTCACCATGGGTTCGAGCCGGGTTGGGTTGAGAAAAATTTAGTTTTTTCAAAAGTGGGTTGAACTCAACCCGGCTCATTTAACCCATAAGAAAACCTAGACTTATACAAGGTCCAAAGGGAAAACCCTATATTATTAGGCCCATAATACTAGGCCCAAAATAAACCTAACTTACTAAGAACTCATTGATGGCCCATGATGATAAGAGTTTAGGCTCACCTTACTCTTCTTGTATGTGCTTTGTAATGGCTAGGGGGTATGCCATCACCTTAAGGCATCCATCTCTTCAACACTTCTCTTCTTGAACTCAACAAACTCTTGTTGCATTTTCATCTATGTTTCTAGCATCGCAACTATGTCAATTGAGGAGGTTCCTGGACTTGCTTCATTCACTCCAACCATCTTGCTCCAAGTGGACACCATATAACTCTTCTTTTCACAAAGTATATGTCGACTCCACAATGGGCACCAATTGTTCTTACAAAGTCAAATATACTCTGAAAATATTCCAATTCCAAGCACTCCAAGCTCCAACTCATCCACTTCAAGGGTACTTGTTCTTTCTATTGACAAAAAGAAGAAGATGGACATCTTCCTCCAATAAGGAGTTTTGATGATGATGATGATGACTTATGAAGAAGTATGGAAGACTTGATGATGATGCATGGAAAAATGTTGAAGACTTAAAAGAATGCTTTGATTCAAGAGATGCATTGAAGACTTAAGGGTTTAGTTGTTTAGGTCTTGTAATCTGTGTATGTTATTTAAAATAGTTAAATTAGCATGTCAAGAGTCAAAAGGCAAAACCCAAGTAGTAGAGCACCAAGAGAATTTTATTTATTTGCAAAACTCACTGGAATAATCGATTATTCTTAGTGATAATCGACTATCTTAGTTAAAACTGATTTTTAAGAAAAGCCTTTGGAATAATCGATTATCACTGCTGATAATCGATTATCACTTGCTGATAATTGATTATCCTCGCTGATAATAGATTATCACAACGAGAAAAATGTTTTTAGAAAAGTTTTTGTGATAATCGATTATGGCAGTGGCGACTTAACTTTTCATATTTTTAACCTAATTTCTAAATAGGCTTTTATAAATAGAGTGGTAGGCTTTCATTATCAAAATACAAAAGTTAGAGAAGTCTGGGTACTTGAGAACTCTCTGTAGGAAGGCTTTGAAAAACCTAGTGTGGGTAGAGCGATAACTTTCATCAAGTGAGGTCTTGAGTGATTGAGTGTTGTCGTTGTTGCTAGGAGAAGTCAGTCATCCTTTGTGTGATTCAAATGAGGTGTTCATTCCTTGTGTGATTCAAGGAAGGTGTTTTCATCCCTTGTGGATTTCAAGGGAGGTGTCTTCATCTCTTATGTGATTCAAGAGAGATGTTTTCTAAACCTAATCTTTCTTATCATTGATTGTAGGTTTGGTTTATTTTAGTGATTGAGTTAATCTCATTTTTTAGATATTAACAACTGGACGTAGGGTCTTTTGATCCGAACCAGTATAAATTCTTTGTGCAATTTTCTCTTCTCTACTCTATTTTATTGTGTTTATTAAAATAAAGGAAAGAATTTTAATTGATCTTTGATATTAAAATGGAAAATTTTAAAAGCACAATTTTTATTAAGAACTCAATTCACCCTCCCTCTTGGTTTTTGTCCAAACACCAAACATTCCATTGCGCGATACCAACAATTGGTATCAAAGCTTGCTTTGATAGTTCTTCAAAAATTTTGAAAATGGTTGGACAATATTAAACATTTGCTGAGGGTGCGTCTATCAACAGACCTCCTCTTTTTACTGGTAAAAATTATCCTTTTTGGAAAGTTAGGATGCAAATTTTTTTGGAATATGTTGATAGAGGTATTTGGGATGCCGTGTTAAATGGACCATTTGTTCCTGTTAATGTTGTTAATGATGTGCAGGAACCAAAGCCCTTTTTACAATGGACTATGGAAGAAAATAGAAGGGCTCAATATGATGTTAGAGCCAAAAATATAATATCATATGCACTAACTCTTGATGAATTTTATAGAATTTCAGTTTGTACAAGTGCTCAGGAAATTTGGGAGATTTTACGAGTAACCCATGAAGGAACAGATGATGTTAAGCATGTAAGGAAAAACTCATTAATTCAAGAATATAAGATGTTCTGAATGCAACAAGGCGAAACCATTTACAATGTGCAGAAGAGATTCACCCACATCATTGATCATCTCTCTAGGTTAGGTAAAATTTTTGATATTGATGAATTAAATATTAAAATTTTGAAATCTTTGAACAGGATATGGCAGCCAAAGGTTACGACGATCACTGAATCTCAAAATCTTGCAACAATGTCCATGGCGACTCTTTTTGGTAAATTGAGAGAGCATAAACTTGAACTTGGGCGTTTAAATGAAGAAGAGGACCAAGGAAGGAAAATGAACATAGCTTTCAAATCTGAGATTTTAAAAAGCAAAAGCCTCAAAGAAGATTATGACTCTGACAATGAGAATATGAGTCTCATGATAAAGAAATTCACAAAGTTTATGAAGAGCAAAGGCAAAGGACATCACAAAAGGTATAAAAACGAAAACCAAAACTTTGTTTCAAATTTCAATTGCTATGGATGTGGTGAAACAGGTCACATAAAAGTGGACTGCCCAAATGCTAAAAAGGGTAAAGAGAAGAAGGGCAAAAATGTTTTCAAGAAAAAGAAACGGGAGGATAACGATTCAAGTTCTTTTTCAAGTTCTTCTTCAAGCTCAACCAACTCTAGTGAATCTGATGAGGAAGCAAATATGTGTTTGATTGCTAACCATGACTCTTCTGACAGTGAGGTAAGCTCTTGTGGTGAAAATGATTATGATGCTCTATATGATGCATTTCAACAATTGCTTTTTAAATCTAGTAAATTAGATACTGCTCACAAGAAATTAAAATTTGATTTTAAGGAGTTACAAAGTAAGTTTGAAAAGTCTCTTGAGGAAGAAGAAGTCTTGAAAAATAAAATTTCAATTTTAGAAAATAAAGAGACTGAAATTATAGAATGTGAATCTTGCAAAAGTTATCTGTTTGATATTAACATTCTTGAAAAACAACTTGAAGATGCAACAAATAATAAAAGTTTTGAAAACCCAATGTTTAGGAGAAAGGTCTTTCATAAAAATAAGCAAACTCCTAAGAATAAAAATAAAAGAACCCGTAGAGTATGGGTAGGGAAAGGAACAACTCATTCTTGGAATATAAATCGTGTTACATGTTTCTATTGTATGCAAAAAGGACATACTTCTAACAAATGTAGAATCAAACATTTTGATGTTCCTAATGGAAGATGTGCTTGGATTCCTATTATAAAATAACATGTCTCTAACCCCAAAGGACCCAAAATAAGTTTATTAGGGACCAAAATGTTATTGTTCTCTATCTCGTAGGTTATATCAAAATCAAGAAAGTCTCTTTGAATGTTCAATAACTAGTATATTCATCAAACTTTTGGTATCCTAGTAAGTTCTATGATTTTATAAAGGGTTTGGGAAAATTATATATGGGTAAAAGTGGTAAAAATCTTTAATTTCAGTGTTTTCCAAAAAACTCCGCTGGGATAATCGATAATCTCAGGTGATAATCAATTATCAGCAAATCTGGAAATTTATGTTCATGGGTATGAACCAATAATCGATTATCTTATGCTGATAATCGATTATCTTGCATAGTAGGATGCATATTTTCAATTTTTTTACCGTTTGAGTGAGCTTTTCGAAAATTTAGATCATCAGCAACAACTAGGTACTTCATAAATGCAAATTAGTACGTTGGAGTTCATTTTGTTAATATAACATTTCCTTCTTTAAACCCATATTTTTTAATCTTTAGAGTCTCTCTTTCTTTTAGGGGGAGTCTTTGATCAAGGGGGAGTATTTGTTCTTGAAATGTTTGTATCAAAAAGGAGAAATATTACATGTAGGAGGAGTTTTATATCTTAAAAAAAAAATTTAAGGAGAACTTAAGTTATCTGATTTAGGGGGAGTTGTCTAAAGAATTCATTTTTTATTATGATAAAAAAAGGGGGAGATATATTTGTGTTATTATCTTGTGATAAGTGGTACCTATTTAAAAGGAAGATATGTGTTTATTGATATCTTGTAATACCTTATGTTTTAAAAAGGATAGAAAAATTAATTATCTTTTCTTTGGATTAACTACTATTTTCTCTTAAGTTGTTTATTAAGAACATGACATATCACAAGTTTTCAGTAATTTTTTATCATCATAAAAAAGGGGGAGATTGTTGACAAAAGGAAGAAGATGGACATCTTCCTCCAATAAGGAGTTTTGATGATGATGATGATGACTTATGAAGAAGTATGGAAGACTTGATGATGATGCATGGAAAAATGTTGCAGACTTAAAAGAATGCTTTGATTCAAGATACATTGAAGACTTAAGGGTTTAGTTGTTTAGGTCTTGTAGTCTGTGTATGTTATTTAAAATAGTTAAATTAGCATGTCAAGAGTCAAAAGGCAAAACCCAAGTAGTAGAGCACCAAGAGAATTTTATTTATTTGCAAAACTCACTGGAATGATCGATTATTCTTAGTGATAATCGATTATCTTAGTTAAAACTAATTTTTAAGAAAAGCCTCTGGAATAATCGATTATCACTATTGATAATCGATTATCACCTGCTGAGTAAGGACTCACATGCAATTCAGCATAATTAAAAGGGTATCCTGGAAAACCAATTTTATTAAAAAGGGAAATCTTAAAAAAGACAAAACCAAATGCAACAAAAATAGTCTTAAAAACAACATTTTTACCACATTTTATTGAAAACTAAAATTTCCTAAGCAATTAGCCAAAACTAGTTTATTAAAGACAAACTAATATTTATTTAAACTAAAACTAAATTTTTAGAAAGGAAAATAATGGAAAAATGGAGTGCTAACACATACCTTAATCATGGGTTTAGATTGGTCAACTTAGTCAATGCCTTTTGTAGCGGTTGCCTTGACCGACTTGTAGTCAACCATGCCATTATGGAACATGTTCATCTTATAAGGGCCTAGTACATATAGGGACAGGAGGTTGGGATGTCCTCGGACATATATGATACATTATGCATGCATGAAAACACTATAAACATGTATCCAAAAGGGGTACCATTTGAAGCACCTTCATGCTTGTTTCCATCTTAGAAGATAGACTCCTAATGCATGCATGGAAACATGTGTATGTAGTGACACAATATGCATTTTTCAGGGACACCATAAAAGCATAGGAAATGAAGTGACAAACTTAATAGTTTAGCTGGTCCTCAATGTAAGGAGAAGAAGGAAGGTAGATTAGAGGAAAGAGAGGATGAGTGGGATGAAACATATGTGGTGCTTGTTGGGTTCCATGGTTTATGGTGTAAGACCCGAGAAAATTAAATAATTAAATAAATAATTATTTAATATAAATGTGGGTAATGGAATATTTATGACATTTAATGCGAGGAGTTAAGATAAGGAACAATACTAGCTCAAGTGGTTTAGAGTACTTAGTTATTATGAGAGGACTTAGCATATGCCATCAGTGTAATGTTTTAATTATTTTATTTATTTTGTGGGCATGCATGAACACATGACATGGATTAGAAAGTAATATGAGCATAAAATGTCATGAAACATGTAATGGTTTGTTGATTTGTGCATATGCTTGATAATTGTATGGTTGGGAGTTTGAATCTTGGTTAGTACTTAGTAATATTTCTTTTACACTTGAATTATTTTGATATGTTGGTAAATGGAGCTGGAGGGTCACACAAAACCTCCATGTTAATGCAAAATTAAATGACAATTAATTATTTTTTCGTTTTTATTAATTTTATTAATTTTTTTAGGGCTGAAATATGGTTTAATGGGTTAATTAGTTAGGAGTTAAAGGGGAAATTTCGTGTAGCTCACGGAATCTTAGAGCACCAAAAAGGAGACCTAAGGGGAGCATAGACGGCTAGAAAGGGTTTCGGGTGGTAAAGACAAAGGCTAGAGTAATTTCTGAGAAAAAAGATCACTAGAATTGCTTTAGGAACAGGAAATTTCAGGTAAGGGGATTAACTAAATCATATATTTTATGTATGTGTTGTCTTGTGAGTTTTTATGTGTTGTCTTGCGATGTTCTATTGGTCTTTCTGGAGGTAAGGTTGTTATTGTATTATAAATATTTTAAGTGTTAGTGTTTACGTGATTTTGATACGATTTATGAAAATGATGCTAAGTCGAATTTAGGATTGAATATGTGAGAACTATAATCGGAGAAATTAAAAATTAAGATGTTGATTTTTTTATATATGAAAAGGAATTGGTATTAATTGGATGTTGGAAATAAAATCTTGCTGGATGAATTAATGTTTAAGCATGTTGATGATTTTTTCGATATGCACGGTAGTTTATGGAAAGATGTTTTTTTTTAATGTTTCTTTTTATAAAGCTTAGATTTTTTTTATACACAGGGAAGTGCATTGGACCTATGGTTTTTTTCATAATTGCATTAGAGTTTTAATTAAATAGGCTAAAGTAGTACTGGTGCGGAATTGAAAAAGAATGTTGAGTGCGTGTTGAAGCAGTCCTCATAGGTTCAAGAGCTATGTGGTGTTTGAATCCAGATCGTGTAGAATAAAATAGAGTTTTCTTACACCAAGTTTCTTTCAGAAATTAGAAAAAAAAAAGTATTTTTTAATTGATATAATATGTTAAATGAAAGTTAAAGGGTATAGTATATTAATTTATAGATTTGAAATAATGCAACAACGTATATACAAAGGAGAATTTAAGGGTTTAAGTCTTAATAATAGGTGTTGACAGTGAAACTTTAATCTATGAAAAAAGACGGTGATGTAATTATAAAAAGTGCAGTAGAACTGTGTTTTGGTTCAACATTTTGTCTCTTTATATTATTTTAATATAATATATATAAGTTAAAATATGTTGTAGGTTTTTTTTTCAATGTTGTTGCTGTTTTTCTTTTATATAGCAATGTTGCTGCTATTTATTTATTTAAAATGTTGTTGTTCATTTATTTTCAATATTGCTGCTGCTGTTTATTTATTTTCAATGTTGTTGTCAATTTAAATGTCTTGTTATTTGTGAATCTATGAAGAATCTCTTGATAATGGTATGTGTGGCTAAATTCAAGGGTGCAAATTGACAATGTATGGGTATTAAAACATGATTGATGCATATGATTGGTGATGATGTAATTTGAGGTATGTTGAAAGGTAAAAATATGCAATTTGGTATTTTGAAGATGTACATGTGATGATTGGGGTGGTAAAAACATGGATTATGCAATAATTAAACTAGTAAAATTGCATATTTGTGTAGTGCTTGGGGGTGTGGATTGGACCGCCAGACGATAGCTATCAACAAAGGGTTTGGGAGCATGTGGCGCCTGGCGATGAGTCGAGACTACTAGGCGGTCTACGCTCGGATTTTGCTTAGCGGCGCTTAGGCAGCGACAGGCGATAGCACAAAGGGCAGGGTGCTCTTTTGCTTGCGTTTTATGTGTTTTGAGATGTTGAACTTGGACCAGGAGATGTTTGACTATGTCACGAGCGGGTAAGTTCGTAACTGGTGGTGAACACGTGATTAATATTTGTAGGGAGGTTCATATTAATGATGCTCTCATGTGAGGACACGAGCGGGAAGGTTTGTATGTTCTGTGCTCACACTTGAGGGCTGTTGCGAGCGAGGAGGTTCATAGGTGGATGGATCACGCGTGTTGGACTACGAGCGGGGAGATTCGTAGAGTTGGATTACAAGCGGGGAGGTTCGTAGAGGTTGGACCACGAGAAGGGAGGTTCGTGGAAGCATGAGATATCTTAGGTCCATGATCAAGTATTTGTATAGAGTGCCTAGGGTAGTAGTTTCATTTGTATAATGAGACGATGATCAGAAAACCTTGGAGTAGTACGGATTTAAGAATAAGCATTGAATTGAACAAAGTAGCTTGGGTGAATCTCTATATTATTAATTTGCATGTTTATATTGTTATGAGTTCACCCTTTCTTTTTGTGTTTGGTGGTGATCGTGTGACTTGTCACACGTGAGGAGATGAAGTTCTAAGTGACGTTGGAGATGCGAAGATACAGAGAGAGGACCACTATGGACGTTTTATTATAACTATCTATGATTGTAGTAGTATTTATTTCTAGCCGGTTTGGAACTTGTATAACTATTATGGATTTGTTCAATTGAATTTAAGCGTATTGAACAAGTTTTCAAATTTTCCTGCGTTTGGGGAATAGTAACTTATGACGATTCGTGTTTTCATTATAAATTATTTATTCTATTAAGTAATTTCCAGCAAGCACATTACATGTGGTGTAAGTTGTGAAAGCAACATGATCTATGTTGGCGTGTGCAGGTGAGTCACGAAGCAACATTCCACAAACATGCATTTGAGTCATTGAAAACTTGTTAAATTTATAATAAAACAAAAAGACCCTTACTTTTATTGAATACACTGTGGAATACGAGAGTGGTGTTAGAGAAACATTCCTAAGATAGTGTTCTAGTAGACCCAATAGTCACACATTGCTTAGGAGTTGAGGTCAAGTGCAGTTTAAACATTCCTTCCTTCCTCTACCCTTTGAGGTACCTTTTAAGGACAAAACTGTGATAGAGCTTCACGTTCCAAAGCAGACAATACCTAAAAAATGAGATGGTTGTTCCTAACGATGATGTCGGACTTGCGGTCAAAACACACAAGAAAGCATTATTCAAGACAAAAGAAAGAGACAAAGATGAGGCTAACATGGGCTTTTGTGTTGAGTGTTGCAACTATGTTGGTGGTTGGGAATGGAGAATCATTAGTGAAGCCATTAGTGAAGATAGTAAAGATAGTGAAGGGGGTGAAGGTATGTGACAAAGGGTAGGAGTGCTTACTACATCAGAATCATCGTCAAGGTCAAAGTGTAGAGTATCATACCATGCCTCTAACAAGCAGTGTGGGAAATGCATGCACAAGCATCAACCATGCACAAGCAGCATTCATGCACAATTAGTGTGGGAAATGAAAACTCACGAAGGAGGTTGTATGACTGAGTCAACTCGATGGGAATCGTCCATAGAGTAAGTTTGAAGGTTTTTTCCACAATGAGGCTTTGTAAGCTGCAAACTCATGAAGGAGGTTGTAGGACTAAGTCAACTCGATGGGAATCGTCCATAGAGTAAGTTTGACCTTGTGTTTGGATGGAGCATTTCAACAATGCTTAGAAATTGAAATACTTTGCATTTGAATTTCTTGCAATTAAATTCCATTCATTTTTTTAAATAATTTGTTTGTATAAGGAAATTAAAATACCTTACATTTCAATTTCTTGTTTGGAAAAAATATTTGAATTTATTGTGAGATAAAATTTAATTTTAACAATATTTATTTTAGGCTTAATTATGTTTTGAGTTCATGATAAATTTGGAAACCCGAAGATAAAGAAGGGCCCGACGGCATGGACGGGTCTGACGACCCAGACGGGCCCGTCTGGGTCGTCGAACCCGTCTGGATCATCGAGCCCATTCGGGTCGTCGAACCCGTCTTGGTCGTCGAACCCGTTCCATCCGTCTTGGTCGTCGAGCTTGCCCATCCTATCTAGGTCGTCATACCTGTTTGACAACTCTACCAGAGAGTCTAGAATGTGAGGTTGAGTGAGATTAATTTCAAATTCCACCTATTTTGAGGGTATTTGAATTTCTACTAATTTAGCTAATTGAAATCCTTCAAAAAAATGCTTGCATTTGAAATGCTTTTTAATATGTATATCCAAACAAAACATTTCATTATAAAGAAATCTAAATTCTTCAAAAAAATGAATTGCTTCATTAAAATATTCTATCCAAACATACTCTGACCTTGCGTTTGGATAAAGTATTTCAACAATGCTGAGAAATTGAAATGCATTGTATTTGAATTGCTTACAATTAAATTCCCTTCATTTTCTAAACAACTTGTTTGGATAAAGAAATTAAAATATCTTACATTTCAATTTCTTGTTTGGATAAAAATAATTGAATTTCTTGTGAGATAAAATTTCAATTTAAAAATATTTGTTTTAGGCTTAATTATTTTTTGAGTTCATGATAAATTTGGAAACGGGCTTGACGACCCAGATGGGTCAGGCTGACCCGACGACTTAGCCAGGTCGGAAAACCCAAACGGTCTAGGTTGGGTCAGCTCGATGATCCAGACAAGCTTGATCAGCCTGACAGCCCATACGGGCCGATCATGGTCGTCAAGTTTGTCAACCTAGTCTAACTCAACTCGTCTAAGTCGTTGGACCAACTTGGACCCACTAGATTGTCGGGCCCACCCGACCTATCTAGGTTGTCAAGCCCGCCGACCCATCTAGGTTGTTGGGCCTATATGTGTCATCGAACACACCCGACAAGTCTGTGTTGTTGGGCCGACCCAAACTGGTAAGGTCGTTGGGCCGATCGGTATCGTCCAGGTTGTCGGACCGGTTGAGCCCGTCTAGGTTATCGGGTCGGTTAGGCCCGACTATGTCATCGGGTCGATCAGTTTTGTCAGGTCAACAAGTCGGTCGGATCGTTAGGCCTACTTAACACATATGGGTCGTAAGACCTACCCGACACCTCTAGGTCGTCTGGCCCGCCAAACCCGTTTGGGTTGTCGGGCTCGTCTGTCCTGCATAGGCCATTGGACACGCTCACATGTTTGGGTTGTCAAGCCCGCCCGACTCGTATGTGTCATCAGGTCACCTCGGTCCGTTTGGGTCGTCAGGCCTGCTCGACCCATTTGTGTTGTTAGGTTGGTCTGATCTGTATGGAGTGTCTAGTTAGCCCAGCCTATCATGGTTGTCGGGTTTGCCAGGTCCGTTTCAGGTTGAGTCAAGAGTGTGTTTGGATAGAGTATTTTAATGAAGCAATTCATTTTTTTTAAGAATTTAGATTTCTTTGTAATGAAATGCTTTGTTTGGATAGAGAAATTAAAAAGCATTTCAAATGCAAGCATTTTTTTTTTTGAAGGATTTCAATTAGCTAAATTAGTAGAAATTCAAATACCCTCAAAATATGTGGAATTTGAAATTCTTCTCACTCAACCTCACATTCTAGACAATCTGGACGGGCATGACGACTCAGACATACCCGACGACCCGGACGGGCCTGACGAACCGGACAGGCCCGATGACCCGGACGGGCCCGAAGACCCGAACAAGCCCGACAAACCAAACGGCCTGACAACCCGAATGGGCCCGACGACCCAGACGGGCCAGACGAACCGGACGGGTCCGACGACCCAAACAGGCTCGATGACCCAGACAGGTCTGACGAACCAAATGGGCCCGACGATCCAAACAGACCCGATGACCCGGATGGGCCTGACCTAGACAGGCCATACAACCAGGACGAGCCCAATGACCTGGACAAACCCGACGACCCAAACAAGCATGACGACCCAAACTAACCCTTCCAAATCATTGGGCCCGACAACCTGGACGAGCCCGACGACTCGAACGTGCCCGATGACCGGGAAGTGCGGGACAACGCGAACAGGCCCGACAACCCGGAAGTGCGGGACAACGAATACTGACCCGACAACCCGAAAGAGCCTGACAACCCAGACGGGCCCGATGACCCAGACGGGCCCAACGACCCGGACGGGTCCGACGACCCAAACGGGCCCGACGACTCATATGGGCCAGACTATCCGGACGGTCCCGACGACCCGGACGGACCTTACGGTTTGAATGGGCCCGTACGAGTTGTCGGGCCTATTCAAGTCGTCGAATGTGTCCAAATCGTTGGGCCCATCCGAGTTGTCGGGCTTGTCCGAGTCCTCGGGCCCATCCTAGTCATCGGACCCGTCCAGGTCTTCGGGCCCGTCTGGGTTTACGGGCCCGTCCAGTCGTCGAACATGTCCGGGTATTCCGCCCCATCTGGATTGTCGGGCTCATCTAGTTCGTCGGGCCCGTCCAGGTCGTCGGACCCATCTTGATCGTCGGGCCCGTTCGGGTCGTCGGACCCGTCTGGAGCATTGGGCCAATGACCTAGACGGGTTGGACCGGGCCATATTAACGAACTTGACGGTACAATCGTGCAGTATGGGCCATTAGGCCTCTAGATCATCGGCCACCCAGCCTGTCTGGACTTCCCAATCGGTCCAGCTCGGGTGGGTCGTCGAGTCTAACCAATCTGGTTGCGTAGTTGGGTCTGCCCGACTCATATGGGTTGTCGAGCATGTTTCCAAATTTATCATGAATTCAAAACATAATTAAGCGTAAAATAAGTATTGTTAAAATTAAATTTTATCTCACAATAAATTCAATTTGTTTTTTCCAAACAAGAAATTGAAATGTCAGGTATTTTAATGTCCTTATCCAAACAAGTTATTTAAAAAATGAATAGAATTTAATTACAAACAATTCAAATACAAAGCATTTCAATTTCTAAGCATTGTTGAAATGCTCCATCCAAACATAATATTAGAGTGTGTTTGGATAGAGTATTTTAATGAAGTAATTCATTTTTTTGAAGAATTTAGATTGCTTTGTAATGAAATGCTTTGTTTGGATACAGAAATTAAAAAACATTTCAAATGCAAGCATTTTTTTGAGGGATTTCAATTAGCTAAATTAGTAGAAATTCAAATACCCTCAAAATAGGTGGAATTTGAAATTCTTCTCACTCAACCTCACATTCAAGACTCTTTAGTAGGACCGATGACACAAACGGGGCCAACGACCCGAATGGGCTCGACGATCCAGATGGGCCCGACGACCTAAACGGGCCTGATGACCCAGATGGGTCCGACAACTTGAATGGGCTCGATGATCCAGACAGGCTCGTTCGTCGACCCGAACGGGCCCGACAACCCAGATGGGCCTTACGACCAGAACGGGCCCAACAACTCAGACGAGGCAGACTATCTGGACAAGACCAATGATCTAACGGGCCCGAAAATCCAAACGGGTCCGACGACCTGAACGGGCCTGACGATTCAGAGGGGCCTGACGATTCGGATTAGCCTGACGACCCGGACGGGCCCTATGACACGGACTGCCTGATGACCCGAACGAGCCCTTCCAAAACTTCGAGCCCGACGACCCGAACGGGCTTGACAACCTGGACGGGTCCAACGACCTAGACAACCCCAACAGCCCTTCCAAACCGTCAAGCCCGACAACCCAAACGGGCAGGACGGTTTGGAAGGCCCGTCCGAGTTGTCGGACCCGTTCATGTCGTCGGGTTTCCAAATTTATCATGAACTCAAAACATAATTATGCCTAAAATAAATATTGTTAAAATTAAATTTTATCTCACAATAAATTCAAATTTTTTTTCCAAACAAGAAATTGAAATGTAAGGTATTTTAATTTCCTTATCCAAACAAATAATTTAAAAAATGAATGGAATTTAATTGCAAGCAATTTTAATGCAAAGCATTTCAATTTCTAAACATTGTTGAAATGCTCCATCCAAACACAATGGTTAGGGTATTTGAATTCCTTCTAATTTAGCTAATTGAAATACTTTGAAAAAATGCATGCATTTTAAATGCTTTTTAATTTCTCTATCCAAACAAAGTATTTCAGTACAAAGAATTTCAAATTGTCCAAATAAATAAATTACCCTCTTGAATTGCCTCGTCCAAACACATCATGAAGGTTTTTTCCACAATGAGGCTTTGTAAGCTAGGAGTGAGACCCTAGAAGAACCCATTGGAGGTGGAGGTTCCGCCATAGAGAGATCGTAGATGAGGAACACATTGGCACTTCACCTTACGCCCTTCTACCAGGTTCGACATTGTTGGACTGTAATTGCTCCATGGAAATTCTTTATATATTCTCCCCAATCTCCGAGACAAACGAAAAGTTGGACAAAGACCGGCTGACATCAAACAAGCCGCGAAGACAACGAGGTGGTTGAGGGAAGCAAGAGAAACATAGGTGAGGGTGTATGGAAAGAGTTGTTTCTTATTCCAATATTCCAACATTATGTATTCATGTTCCGGATTAGAAAATATTTTTAGATTGGAACGTATTCTGAATGTTCAAACTGAAACTCAAGAATGATTATGGGATTGGTCAATTCAAAATACGTTACCGAATCTGAAATTATATTTCATATTGTCCGATTCGAAACTCGTGTAATTTCGGATCTGGTAATATATTTTGGATTGTATATTTCGATAAACATATATGTGTTGTGTGTTTTGTGAAAGGAGAGTTGTGGACACGGAGCAATGTGGCGGCTTTGAAGAGAAAGTAATTGGAGTTTTTAGGCTTTTTTGTAAATCTGGGTCATTTTGACCAATAATTTGTAAATATGGGTCCTTTGAAAATTTTTTTGTAAATCTGGGTCATGTCGTCAGAGAGGAGGACGACATTCAAGAAGAAGTTGTCTTCCCAAAGGCCGGTTTCCTTTTTTTTTTTTAAATCGAAGTCGCTATGCGGGAGACCGGTTTCTGCACTGAAGTCGTCAGGCAGAAGACCGGTTTCAGGGTTTTTTTTTTTAACGTTGCATTTTATTTTATTTTTTAAAAATTTTCAGTTTTTTTTTAACCTTATTTTACACAATTTTCTTAAGAGTAGTTATTACATTTAATTTATTGGGAATTAATTTTGTTATTGGTAAAATAAAGTAATTTTAAAAAATACACAAATAACATAATTTAAATGCGCAACCTAAATGATACGTAATAAAAATAACAGAATAAAAATTACATAATAAAAGTAACAAAATAAAAATTACATAATAAAAATAACAGAATAAAAATTACATAACAAAAATAACACAATAAAAATTACATAATAAAATTACTGACGATAGGGACAGTTGCCCCTATGATGTCCTTCATTTCTACAATATGAACATTTGCTTCGTCTATTTGGATTTGGTTCATCCATCTCATTATGGATTCTATTAGTTGGTGGTCTTCCCCTTACCCTACGGCGCATGTTTGGGTCTGGAATGAAATTTGGTCCAGTGTATGGTGACCAATATTCTTTATTCCTAACCAGATGAAAATGTATTTCATATGTTTTATTGATGTTGTAGAGGCTATAAACTGGATGGATGTATGAGGTTAGGTCTATATGCGAGAAAGAGCAAACAACTATTACGTGATGACAAGGCAGTCGAAGAGCTTGAAAATGACCACAATCACACCACCAATCATTTAATCTAACTGTAAAAGACATTGGTAGGCGGTGATCATGTGGAGAAAACATCTCTTGAACTTGAAATTCATTATTTTCTCTTGAGTATCGACGAACTTGACACATTCCCGCTTGTTGTTGATTTTTTCTAATGATAGCATTAATTTCCTCTGTATATTGGTGGCATGCTCGTAACATGGAGTCTGCCTTAACCCCACTCTCAACAAACCATGTTGCGGTCCTTTCAAATGTTGCCTTAATTAGAGCACAAATTGGTAATGAACAAGCTCTTTTTAAAATAGAATTCATACATTATGCCAGGTTTGTTGTCATGTGCCCAAATCTACTACCTCCATTGTAGGCCTGAGTCCATTTTTGTAGTGGTATCCTGTCAATCCAAGATGCCACTTCTGGTGAATAGGATCTCAAAGCTGCCAATTTAGCATCCAATATGGGTTGTTTCACCTTGTAAGCTATAAAAATACAATTATATTAGTTAGTTTAATTATTGAATGTGGTGAATGAAAGAAAAAAATTATGACCTATATTCTTTAACCGGTTCTTCAATTCGTGATTCTTGAACTTTTTGTTGAAATTTGAAGCAATATGACGTATGTAGTATACTGATTGCAGTCTATCTGCTTCCCATTGTACTTCTTCAGATTGTAGGGTTGCCAATATGCCTTTCCCCCTATCTGTTATCAAGCAGAGGTTTGATTGTGGTGTAACATGCTCCCTTAAGAGTTGAAAAAAAACATATTAAGACCTCCTTTGTTTCTCCTTCCACTATTGCGAAGGCTAAAGGGAATATGTTACGTGACCCATCTTGAGCTAGTGTTGTTAGCAATGTCCCTTGATATCTTTCTGTCAAAAATGTCCCATCTACTTGGACAACTGGCTTGCAATAGTTAAACCCTTGGATGCATGGTCCAAAAGACCAAAATACGCGTTCCATAATATAGCAAGAAGGGTCAGGTTGGCCACTTACTTGTACAGGAGATCCAGTGCATTGAATTATTGTGCCGGGATTGCTTTGTTGTACAGCTTCATACCACCTGGGAAGTTCATTGTAAGACTCTTCCCAATCTCCGAACTCCTTAGCAAGCGCTTTTTGCTTACCATTCCAGGCTTTGTCATATGAAACTGAATATCCCAAACGATTTTTAATTTCAGCTACCAAACTTTTGATAGGTATAGAAGGATTTTCCTTTATAGAGTTCATCACAATAGAAGCAATTTGGTTGGAATCAAGGTTGACATGATCTGCAGATTGCATGATTGACAAACAGGTGTGTGATCTGTCAATCTTTCTAATTTCCCAATTCAAACTTTGCTTGCTATAAGCAGCCCGTAAACACCTAGGTGTCATCCCACCACCGATGGTGATAAGAGGGAACTTAATTAGAGTTTCTTGGTTAAACTCTACTTTCCAACAGCTTCCACCGAATGCAAACAATGAGGTTATTGCTCAATATGCGAGAGCGTACATTCTCACATTGATTGGAAGCATTTTAATGCCAGACACGTCTGCAACTAGAGTACATGTCATGTATCTACTTAGGCTAGCTGACTTAAATGTAGTCAGGAATTATAGTTGGGGGTCTGCAGTTTTATTATTTTCTAGTAACTAAATTATTGTATTTTAATTTTTAATCAATTTAAAAATATATTAATGTTTATTTTTATTTTTATTTTTATTTATTATATTTATTGTGAAAAAAAAATTCAAAATGAAGTTGTCATCTCTAAAGACGACTTCACAACGCGCCAAACGAAAACCATTACCCTACCTAACGACTTTGTTTTTAAAAAATAAATAAATAAATAAACCGTTACCATGGAGGACGACTTCAGTCTCAAAATCGTCCTCCCTCCTAACGACATAACCCACTTTCGCAAAAAAAAAAATTAAGGGACCCTTTTTTACAAATTCCAGTAAAAGGGAACCCCAATATACAAAAAAGCCTAGTTTTTAATTTGAGTGAAGGTGAAAGAGGAATAATAAAAGTTAGGGGGTGCATGAAGAGAAAAAGTAATTGCAAGAAGAAATGGCCTTGAAAATGAGAGGAAGACACCAATAACTGTTATTAGGCTGAAAAGACCGACTGTATTTCTTTTTTTTAAAAAGAAAACTGATGGCGGTTTTTCTTCTTTTTAATATGGGCTGTAACTATTCTTCTTTTTTTCTTGTCATGAATTTCCTTTAATCAATTAGACCTCTCACTATAAATAACTCAATGAGTTGTAATAAATATTGAGTAAAGATGATAAACTCAATGAATAAAATACATTTTATTTCTAAAGGTTTTGCTAACCAGTAGCAACGGTTAAGCATAACTACTACATATTAAAATCTAAAAATTCATAATTAATTGTAATATTAAATTAAATTTGATTTAATCATAATTAATATAGTTTTATTTTATTTGAAAGACAACAATACCATTAAATATTGTACAATTATTATAATATTTTATTTTATGTTTATAAATAATAGTTAAAAAATAATAAAATAACTATATTTTAATATTATTAAAAATTAAAATATAATTAAACATAAAAAATTTAAATTAAAAGAAAAACTAACAAAAAATAGTATTAAACATCTAAAAAATTTATAAAAAATAAAATAAAAGTTAGAGTATCGATTTAAGATTTAATTGATTTTTCAAAATGCTTATTTTTATTGTTTAAAAATTTTAAAAGATATTTTTGTTATTATAAAATTAGTTATACGTATTTATATTATTTTAATTAATAAAATTAATTATTTCAGCCAATAATGTAAAGATGATAAAAATCAATATGTATTTATTATTTCTTAACTACTATCCTTAAACTACTGTTAGCATTTTCTTATTTTTAATTATAATAGACCGGATAATAAAAATTAATTCATTTTGGTTTGTTCAAAATGTAACTAAGAAAATCAATCTATCTATTAATATTTTTTTCATTAATGGATATCTAATCCAACTAGGAAAATAATAATTTAAAAAAGTAAGAAAAAAACAATTTCAAAATTATATTTAATATAAAAATTTTGGATTTCTTAAAACGATTTTAAAAATGTAGTTCTGAAGTTTTAGAAAGTTAAATCAAAGAAAGATCTAATTATATGAAACATTTTAAACCAAATTTAAAAATATATTTGATTTTAAAATTAAAAATTAATAAAAATTTAATTATAAAAATTGATTAGATTAATTTTGATGCACGATATATTAATACAAGCCGATGAATTTGGAAAAATAATCAATAGATAATTAATTGTCCATAAAACTGAATGGATAAATTTGATCCTAATACAAATAAATATATCGTTGACGTAAGGTCCACTTATATTTTAACCCTTTATTTTAAGGATTGCTCCAATCTAATGGATCTTAGAGCTGGTCCAAAGGAAAAACCAAACCCTAAGTCTGTCATAACACATTCATTCTACTCACTTTCAGAAACGACCCCTTTCCCTTAGAGCTGCAGTCGTCTCTCTCTACTAGGGTTTGGTACCACCTTGGTCAAGTAAGTTCGAACCAGTTCATTTCTTTTCCACGTAAGTTGTTTCCTCATCACGTGCTTGCATTTTCTGCTACGGTTACTCTGAGTAACTTATGTCCCTACTGTTCCTTTAATTTTTTCCAGCTCCTTAAGTTGTTCCTTGAGCTGGCGTGCCCCACTGGTTAGAGTTGAGGTCCTGTTCGAACCAGTTCATTTCTTTTCCACTTAAGTTGTTTCCTCATCCCGTGATTGCATTTTCTGCTACGGTTACTCTGAGTAACTTATGTCCCTATTGTTCCTTTAATTTTTTCCAGCTCCTTAAGTTGTTCCTTGAGCTTCCGTGCCCCACTGTTTAGAGTCGAGGTCCTGTTCTAGCCATTTCCAAGTAAGGGAAGCTAGAACATTTTTGTCTGATGTGGTAGCGGTTTATTCTATCTTTGAATTCACGATTCTTGATGAGATTTTGTGCTGTTGCGGATGCATGGGATGCCTAGATTTTGTTTGGTATATGTATATGGCTGATGCAGGTGCGAACAGTCGAGAACTGGTAATCTCGCCCTAGCGAGCTTGTCTCGCCTAGGCGAGATCAGTAGAGGCTCGCCCAAACCCCTTTCACGCGAGTTGTCACTCAGGCGACCACACTTTATTTTGAGCGAGAGAATGCCTCGCTCAGGCGAAGGGGGTCTCGCCTAAGCGAGACTGCGCTGAAGGCCACTGTTCCTATTGTCGAGCTCTCGCCTGCGTGAGAATCTCTCTCGCTTGAGCGAGACTTTTCTGCTTGAGCGACGAGCTGGGCGAGAGTGCATCCTGGTTTGATATTCTTCTTATTCTTGGATGTTTGGCATGTATTTGATTGGATTATTATATAATAGCATGAAGTGAATGAATATGCATGAATGATATGGTGAATAGGTTGTAAATGATAGGTGTGGTATGATCTTGGCATGTGATTTTATATGGGATGGTTGGTTATTAACGTGGCATGGTATTGGTATGAGCGGAAATTCTATATTCATGGATTGGGAAGAATGAGTTGGTATGGATTTCACATGTGATATGAATGAGGATTGGTTATAGAGGTTGGCATGAGGTTTCTATGCATGATATATATTACTGGTTGTTTGAATATGATTGGTCTGTGGTCAGTACGTAATTCCATGGGCCTCTAGGTGAGACCTCATGGTGGTGCTTCAGTGGTCGGGACGTAATTTCATGACCCTTGTTAGTGGGAGTTCATGGTAGTGTCCCATCTATATAATTTAGTAAGGATTCAAGGTAAGGTTGCATCCTGACGCTCTAAGGAGTCAGTTAGTCTCACATAGAGCGGACTGACTCTTGTGGTGAGACTAGCAGAAGGCCTGAAATTCATTAAGGGCTAACCTTGTGTATGGGGGATCGAGACATTGTAACACTTAACTCGGGGGTGAGCAGCTCGGGGGTGAGCAGAGAAATCCACCACAAGTGCAAGCATCTTGTGTGTGGGGGATGTAAGATCCGCGGAAATTAATTAATTAAATAAATAATTAATTAATGAATGCGGATAAGTAGTGTATTTATGACATTAAATTTCAATGGGTATGACGTGGAGAAATGCTAGCTTAAGTGGTTGAGAGTACTTTGATTGTGTGAGAGGACTTGGGTTCGAGTCCTATGTTTGTCGTTGTGTGTTATTTAGTTATTATTGTTTTAATAATATGTTGGAGCATGTTTGTATTATATAATACTTGAATTGTGTGAGTTGGTAAGGAACATGAGTTAGCCTAATGGTTAGTATGATTTGGCTTTGGCTTGGTTGAGGGTTCGAATCTTGGTGAATTCAAATTTGCTTTCTTTTTGCGAAATAGTTAATATGGCTTGAATATGAAAGGGTAGAGACAACCCTAGTAGAAAGGGGCAGCCAAGGGGCTGAAAAATAACTAAATGATGGGCCTTGAATAGAAATTAAAATACAATTAAGGCTATTTTCGTTTTTGCACTTACCATCACTATTAAGGCACCTATAAAAGGCCAGAATTTTGTGAAAAGAGGGTTTCTGCAGTTCTGGTTTTGTATCATTTGTGTGTGGAGCGAATTGGAGAGGATTGAGAGAGTTCCTAGGGCAAATTGTGGAAGCACTAAGGGATTTTCGTGTTAGGCAAGAAGAAGAGCTGTAACCTTATACTTTTGCAAGGGGAAATTCCAGGTTAGGGGACTTGAGCCGAATTTCTATGTTTATAGTGTCATTTTGCATGATCTGTGATGAAATTGTGTTCTGAATTTCGTGTTGCACCTGAGGGAATTAAGGGTTTTGGGTTTTGGTACTGTTCTATTGAATGTTGGCCTAAATGCATGAGTATATTGGGGTTATGCATGGTATATACTATAATTATGCAAAGTTGTGTTGTTGGGGGGCCTATTTTTCGTGTTCAGTTATGCTCATAGGTCTAATGTGATTGTTCTGAATGAATGGTATGAAATTGGAGTGTGTTTTGGGTTCGATTACTGATGTTGTGCGCGTAAAACAGTGCCCAAGCCTGTAATTCTCGCTCAAGCGGGCTGGACTCGCCTAGGCGAGAGTTGCAGGGTTTGAGTTTCAGGCTCTGCTCGAGCATCTCGCTCAAGCGGGGTAATTTAGTCTTGGGCGACAGGCCATCTTGCTTAGGCGAGTGTGCCTCGCCCAAGCGAGAACTCGCGTGTGTATTGTGTGTTTTGGTTGCGTATCTCGTGCAGGCAGGATGGAGGGTTTTGAGCGAAGGTGCATCTCGCCCGGGTGAGAGTCTTTCGCCTAAGCGAGAGTTCGAGAGTGGTTCCACTGTTTTGTTGAACTTGTCGCCTGGACGAGGAAGTTTTATCCTAGGTGAGCGAGGGTCTCGCCCAAGCGAGTATGAGCTCACTTAAGCGAGATTACGTGGGCTGCAGAGGTTCTAGAGGCTCGCTCAAGCTAGTGGGTCTAGCTTAAGCGAGATAAGCTGGAGCGGTTGAATAAAGGCTCTTAGTTTAAGCGAGCAAGGGTGAAGATGTACGTTTCAAGGCAGGTGTTTCTGCTGTATTTGTGAGATGAGATGGAACTTGTAAGAGGTGGTCTACATGGCTTTTAGAATATCTCATTGGTGGGCTTGCTGGTGTTCCATGGGTTGTGACCCGGAACGTATCCTTGAGTTGTGGCTCGGGATAAGGGTTAAGCACGTGGCATTTTATAGGTTGTGGCCCGGAATGACTTCCCTTGAGTTGTGGCTCGGGATAGCGGATGAACATGAGGTACCTTTGAGTTGTGGCTCAGGTTGGCGATTGTTGCTGGTGTGAATGTGCTGGTTGTGGCCAGTACGGACGGGTCCAGATGGATTGCCCTCCTCAGTGTTTGCTGACGATTTTGGTAGTCCTGGGACGTTACGGATTATGTTCGTAATTGGGAACTCCACCTGGCGTTACAGTGTGTGATCTGTAGCATGGTTTCCGCACGTGCTCTATTGGTTGTGGCCGATAGGTGTGGCAGCAAGGCGCCTTGAGATACTTAATAGAAGATGTAAACCACTACTAACATGGTTGTGGCCATGTGGAAGAGCTGGAATGAGTCTCCCTGATGTACATTAATATACATGGTTGTGGTCATGTGGAAGGAAGGTAACGAGTCTTCCACGAGGTGCATCTGTATACATGGTAGTGGCCATATGATAGAAATGGAGTAAGTTCAGGGGGAAATGAAAGGATATTGTATATGGTTGTGGTCATGCGGTATAAGGGAAGAATTTTTGTTTAATAAATGTGTTATTTTTTATCATTTATACATGTATATGTGTGTTGGCATATTCTATGTTGCTTTATCTGTTAGCTCACCCTATTTGTTTGTGTTTGGCGATGATCGTGTACGCGGTACACGTGAGCAAGTGATGATGCAGGTGGAGCTTGTGAGGCTTAGCTACGAAAAGGTGATGATTATGGGATATTTTTCTTTGTTTTTCGCAGTTTTGTATTTATGGACTTATTGCTAAATTAATAAAGTTTTAAATTTCCCGTGTTTTGGGAAATGAGGTATTATTAATTGTTATGTAATTACTTCTTTTATTTTATTTTATTAAATTCGTAATATCCTGACGGGATGTTACAGGGGATCGAGACATTATAACACTTAGCTCGGGGGTGAGCCGAATTGGAAGTTCGTTCGATTGATTCAATATCCATAAACCTGGAAAAGAGAGTGGATACTTGGAATGGGCGTATAACAAGAATTCTTGGCATTCCTTGGGGATTCTTCATTAGTGTTGAGCTAACTATAGCGCAAAGTCGTATTTCTTTGGTTAATCAAATTCAAAAAGTTTATCGATCCCAGGAAGTTCACATTCATAATAGACATATAGAAATTATTGTGCGTCAAATAACATCAAAAGTATTGGTTTCAGTATGCGGATGAGTTGAGTCTAAATGTATTGTTTACGAGTCATAACATGATTTGGGTGATTCCGCTGCATAATCTACCTGGACTGAACTTCTTTTATTTGGGCTTTTCCCCTAGGACTATAACCCATGTTGTATGAAATGAGGTTTATACTCCAAGACCACGTCATTATATTTCTGTGTGATACCTCTTTAATTAAATTAAATACGATGTTAAAGTTGACATAAAAATGAAGATCAATGCCACTTATAATGTTATTTTACCTTTTGCTTTGTTGATTGTATTAAAATTCTATCATTATTATCATAACATTTGGAATCTTTGCTTGATAGAAAAACTCAATTAGTTAACTTAGTTTAAAAACGATTTTTTATATAAATTAGCATAATAAGTAATAATAAATACAAAAGAAAGGATAAAATAAGTAAACCATGATAGATTATACCATTTCCAAGATACAATAACATTATCTTTTTAACTTTCTTAAAGCCCAACTATTAGTTAGTTGGATAATGGTATTCATACCCTATTGCAGAGAAATTATGACAAATATATCGTAATTACTCTTTCTTTCAAGAAAGAACAACTTTCCTAAAAAAATTTGAGTAACAAAAATGAAGCCTCCAACTAGCTCATCTTCATCTTTAAATAAGCTTTCAAAAATCCCAGTTCCATTTAGAGGGAAACATAGCCTCAAAAGCATTGTACACACTTTGAATATCAAGTTTATCTGAAAACCAACAACATGATGAGACCCTCTTTACCTAACTATAATATATATAGCTTGCTTCTGACAAGTAACATCCACATGAACATTATGAACACCGATTAGCTAGGAAAAACCAAATGAAAACCACCGTTTTAGTGATAATCATCGAGACATCCATTGAAATTAAGACTAAATTTGTTATCATGCATATCCTGCCATTCCAACTGTTGAGCTCACCCGATTTGCCTTATGAGAAACTGGTGTGGTTGTTGCCTTTGTGAAGTACATGTAGTAGTATACGTTCAGAATCATGGTTGCAACAATGAAAACTGCGCCAGCAACAAAAACACCTTTCCGCAAGGCTTCACAGGAAAAGTTCTGAGCATAAATCATTCCACGGTATTTGGTATGATAGGCATTCTTGGTTGCCCCTGCTATCAAACACGCTTCTGCCACCAGAAAAGTGATCCTGGGAATGCATAAAAAAAGTGATCTCGATGAATGATCTTACATTTCCATGACAATTATGTGGTCTTTATTCAATGAGTCGTATATTGTAAGTTGTTGGGACCAGAAACTTAATATGAGTAACGAGAAAAATGATATTTTTAAGTTGGTTGAATATCAGAAGCATACATTTGAAACATATATCATTCTTACACTTCTTTGATAATGCGAAATAGAAATTGTTGTATAAGAATTTAGAATTCATACCAAGAAGAAAGAAAATATATAATGGACCACGCTCGATTTCCCCCAGGTGTTAAGGGCCTCCCAAAGCACATGCACTTTGTCACTCCCATTAACAGTGATTCACCTGAAAGAAGAAACAGGAAAGCACCCACTCCATAACCAGTCGCAACATCTGAACTGTAGCTGCAATATGTTTCATTTGTTTTTTCAATTTTGAACATGGTTCCCTGACAAGTAAGAGCAAAGAAAAAAAGGGCCAGCCTTGTCAATGCAAATTAACAAGAATATTAAAAGTAAAATAGATACAGTAGTACAACTTATTTAAGGCAAACAATGATTGCAAAAACTTTAACTGAAGGGTGGTAGAGGTAAATGCAGCAACAACTATGTCTAGACTTTCCATTATGCAAGTTGCATTGTAGGGTGATAAATTCACCATGACTCTGAATTACAGTGCTGGATATGCTCTATAAAAGTGTTATTTTATCGTTTAACATGTTATTTCCCATCGAAGGTGCTCTTTTATAACCAGTCAACACCAACCAATAGATCAACAAGTTCCTTTAACAGTCATATATTTTCCTTCCTGTTCACATGGAAGGAGAAGTGGCAAAAAATGGCTTACAAAAGCATGAATGACACAACAAGAACTGCGGCAAGCATTTAAAAGTGAGTTGATTTTCAGGATCAGTTGCACTGATTATGGGGGTTAGGTAGAGGTCCTTCCCAAAATTAAAAAATCAGGTCATTTGAACCAAATACCAAGAAGAACTAGCGACTGACAAACAAAATTCTTCAATGACAAAAAAGGCTCTATGTTTGATAGGGATCTTTAAGATAAGACTATAGACGAAAATAACATGTTCAAGTCAAGGCATTTAGATGTGGCTATCAAGCTGGAAAAAATGCATGATAAGCAATTTTTTCATCAATTATATGCAATCCAATTCAGACTCAGGCTCAAGCTCAGTCACACAAATAAGGTATGCTCCTTTAAGAAACTCTTGAGAACAGACAATATAAAGAGTTTATGTCATATCATTCCCAACACAATTATTTTGGCGTTGTACCACTTGCCAAGGGGCAGAGAAAAAGCAAATGAACCCTTTACATGTTGTGGGTGTAATTGGGAAAAGATAATTCTTATCAGCAGAGTATTTGAATAACAATCGAATAGGACAAGCTGTAGAATTCCCAATCATCTTATTATTGAATACACAGCTATAAGTAAGCTTATATCCAGTATTGTGACATGATGAATAAAGTAACTAGAACATTTGTTCGTATTCTTGTTAAACTGAATTATACTGACAGTAAAATCTTTCCAGAGGTTGTACGAACCAAAAGCTAGTTACTCAAGATTTGGAGCATTATTAATGGTTGAGGAAACAATGCTGAGATTCTCACATCAAAATACATCCAATCATGCATTAGAGAAACACATAAATCTAGTTCTGTTATGATAAGTACCCAAGCACTTAGGAAACCGACGTTAAGAGAGTGAAATTTAAGTCTGACTCAACCTCACAAAATCGACTTAATAGGATAAGGTTTGCACCCACCTATAATTTGGTTATATCTCTAATAAATAAGGAATCTCCAACATACCCTTTCTTGTCAAAGAATAACATCTAGAGTGTGGAACTAAAGGACCCAACAAACTTAACTAGTATAGAATCTTAATGACTCCAATACTATTCTAAAGTATAAGAAAGTATAAGAGAGAAACATTGAGTTGAAAAATGATGAATAAACAATATGCTCCAGTGTGTTCATTGTACAACAATTTATAAAAATGTACTTCCTTTTCCTCTGTCTATCCCACCACTAATTACATATCATACATAACCTTTCGTTTCTCTTCATTGTAAATGTCTTGTTAAAATAAGATGTCTCTACTTGATGCTTTTATTAACACAGTGAACAATGTGTACTGAATTGACCGTACAGAAGGTCCAGCTTCTCTCTCGTTACCAAAGTAATGCAAACTTCACTATGTGTGTATTAAAGCACACCAAAAGATAACAATGCAAATTTTGGTTTTCTCTAAGTTTACAAATTACAATCATTAGCCAAGAAACTTATATTTTTTTTTTATTAAAGAATTCATCCTGAATAGATTGTTAATACGTCCTACTGGCTTGATCATTTTCACTAAATAATTTATTAAATCCCTAAAATTTTAGAATGGGTTTCATTAATGTACACCTTACAGAAATATACATGGATCAAAATCCTCTGCATTTCTTCTATTACAAAAGTTTTAGGAAAATAAATTAATTGTTACCAAATGGTTATATCCCTTCTAATCAAATTCTTAACAATTTTACTATTTCGGTAACACAATAAATAAAACCATTATTTCCCTCTTCTGGTGACTTAATGTTGGAAAACAGGTTCCAGAAGATTTGATTACAGAAAGGCTAATGTTAGTGTTATCTTAAGTTTCAAAATTTTCAGGGTTTTAGAGACATACATACCCACAAGGCCCCTAAACCCTAAACTCAATAAGCCCAAAATAAGCTTCCATCTAAGGACTTACAGAAATAAAATAAAATAAAATAAAATGAGGTAAAATAATTTTCTGGTAATCTAAATGAACTTCCATCTATAAAAGTTACTCTTTCATGTAAGAAAAAAATACATTAATAGAAAAAGATAGTTCTTAACATTTAATTAACAATCATTTAAATTACTCTATTGAAATTTAATATAAAAGTGGAGTACTAAAAATAAAACTTCAATTAAATCAAGAATATTTTAGAGATTTTTCATATATTTTTTTCTTGTATACAATAACGCGTGAGAGAGAGAGTAAGTGTATTAGTTTCATTAACAAGATAAGCGCAATTCATTAAAGCTCAGTTCATTTCATCGTTTTCATATTCTTTATAAGTGGTTATGGAAAAGGGAAGGCAACTACAAAACCCAGACATAAATTTCAACATAGATCTATGTCAAATTGCGAAGATACGACCCAATTATCTTCGCGCGGAAACACTAAACATACGAGGAGGTAGGCTACTAAAAGCGAACAAAAGCAAAAAAAAAAAAAAAAAACCCCTAAAAAAAAAAAAAAAAAAAAAAAAAAAAAAAAAAAAAAACCCTTAACAATGTAAATAAAATTAAAGTGTGTGGATGAGAAAAAAAAAAAGTGGCTTACGACGCTTCGTCTCCTCTCGGCGGCAATGGCGAAGCCAAACGCGACCAAGCTCAACACAACGACCAAAAGGTGGACGAGAGTGGACCCTCTTCCCTCTGCCATCTCTAGCTGCAGCGAAGGTCTTCACTCTCTCTGGGAAAATGGGTTTGTGTGTGTACCTGAGTTGAGAGAGAGTGTGAGTGAGAAGGTGCAGTGAAAAAAGTGTGAACAAAGTGAATGCTTTTGCTGATTCGCGGTCTAATAATGTAAAGCGATTGTTTCTTCAATAAAGTTCCTGGAGAGAGATGGAGAATGTTGGACTCACGCGCCAGTACAGAGATTGTATCATACGTCCCTTTTAGAGGGTAGAGAAGAATGATTGAAGTGGGTGTCACTTTATGAGATAGCCAAGGAATGTCGGTTTTAACCACGCGCCTGGTCGCGGTGGTATTATCATTTTCAAGGCAACAGTAATTTCAGTTTTGCAAATTTTTATTTATTGCTGTTTTCTGATTTCTGTACTGGACTTCCCCGTCTCAGTTAGAAACAATGTGCAGTTTTATTGTAAGTACAGTATAATTACTAATTTGGTAGTTTTGGTTAAGTTCCGTTCAATTTAATATTTTAATTATTAAAAAAATATTTAATTTGGTTTGTAAAATTTTTAATTTTTTTTAATTTTTTTTTTAATTTTTAATTTTTTTTTTTGTAAAAATTTATAAACTGTCATGTGTCAGTTTACCGTCATATCACGTGACAGTTTATAATCATGACACATGACAATGGTAATAGTTGTTTTTAATTTAGTACCTCAATTCTTTAAAACAAGGGTTAAGTATGTTTTTAATCTCTGAACTTTGGTCAAAAATCGAAACTTTGATAAATTATGGTCCTTAAACTTTAAAAATAAATGAATATAGTCTTTTTAACTCAATTACTTTTTTTCAACATGTCGAATGCGTTTCATGTTAATATTGGAGTTGTTTATGCCGTTTGACACATTCTCGACTATATATTTACTGAGAAATGCATTCAAAATCTAAAAAGAAGTTAACAAAATTGAGTTAAAAGGACTATATTCATTCATTTTTTAAAGTTTAGGACCAAAATTTATCAAAGTTTCGGCTAGGAACGAATTTCAATTTTGGGTCAAAGTTCAGGGACTAAAAACATACTTAACCCTTAAAACAATCCAATTTTGTCTTCTCCAATTTGAGACCAAATTAGTAAATAAACTTAGTTACAACTTATATATAAATGTTACAATAACTTTTTTTAATATATACATCAAATTATTTCACCTAAATACTTACATTATTTTATTTTTTACATTTTTTACCTTTGTAATTTTTTACACTTGAAATTTTTTACACTTGTAAAAAATAAAATAATTTAAATATTTAGATGTAGTGATTTGATGTATAAATTCAAAACAATTATTTTAACATGTATATATAAGTTATAATTAAACTTAGTTACTAATTTGGTCTCAAATTGGTAAGAATAAAATTGGATCGTTTTTAAAGAATTGGGGTACTAAACTGAACAAGAGGACTAAATTGAAAACAATTATTATCACTGTCATGTGTCATGATTGTAAGTTGTCACGTGGCACAATGATAAACTAACATGTGGCAGTTTTTAAATTTTTTGAAAAAAGAAATTAAAAATTTTAAAAAATTAAAAATTCAACGGCTTGATACGTGTCCTGTACGGACACAGTGATAACTTCAACTTAACGGAGATGACCAAATTGAATCCTTTTAAATAATTGGGGTACTAAATTGAACAAACCAAAAGTATGGGACCAAATTGAACTTAACCAAAAAATTGGAGTATCAAATCAGTAATTATACTTTCAATTTTTAGGCTCGATTTGGTTACGAAGATGGATTCGAGGGATTCGAGGGTTTAGATAGCAAAATGAGCTTCTTTGTTTTAAATGTACCAGTATCATAATCCCATCTTCATCCCTATAATAAAAATTCATCATCATTTCCATCTCAAATCCATCATGTATACAACTTTTGATTTATTCTCATTCCTACTGGGTAATGGATATATTCTTATACCCATACACATACCCATTCTTTTACTGTTCCAAATATCAATTAAATAACTTTTATAAAAAAATTTAAAAATCACACCAAAGGAATCATGATACTATCAAATATTCGATATTAAAATAACATATTCTTTTTCTTTTCATGATGTCAAATATTAAGAAAAATATTATAGTAGTATAAATCTCAAATTAAAGTATCAAATAACAGCTAGAGAAAATTTAAAAAACTTAACAATTACACATTACTAAAATTTTATAATAACCAAAATATTTATTAATTTTACAAATGATCAGTGGTTTCATTTGTATTCGATCCACCTACACATAGAAAAAAAATGAAAAATTAGATATGATATAATAATTGAAATTGAAAATTTTAATTACTAGAATATAATGTATCTTCTTCATCAGATTCATTTTCACTCATGAGACCAGTACTGTCAAAGTACTGATACAATGCATGGCGATGAAGATCGTCCCGCCAGGCGATACTTGCAAGAGTAGTGGTTGTAGAGGCGCTTAGTGCCTAGCAACGAATGTGTACCGCCAAGCGGTCTGGAACTGTGTTTCGCCTAGCGACTCTGGAGCACCACCAGGCGATAATAAAGTGCATAGTGGCTGTTTGTTTTTTATGTGCGTGGTCTACAAGGCTTTGGTGATACCTTAAAGATCGACTTACTGGTATGTTTCTTGAGTTGTGGCTCAGAACGTATCCTTTGAGTTGTGGCTTAGGATAGAGGGTAAAACACGTGGTATTCCTTGAGTTGTGGCTCGGAATGACATCTCTTGAGTTGTGGCTCGGGATGGCAGATGAACTCGAAGAATCCTTGAGTTGTGGCTCGGATTGGCGAGTGTTGTTGATTGAGTGTGCGAGTTGTGGCTCGTACAGATAGGTCCAAAAGATTGCCCTCCTTGGTATCTAGCAAACGAGTTTGGTAGTCTTGGGACGTTATGAACTATGTTTCATACTGGGAACTCCACCTGGCGTTACATAGTGTGGTCTGTAGCAGGTTCCCGCACGTGTTCTACAAGTTGTGGCTTATAGGTGTGGCAGCAAAGCTTATTGAGGTATTCACCCAAAAATGTAGAGCATGGAGAACATGGTAGTGACCATGTGGCTTGAGGTCAAAGGAGAGAGTTCCTTTTATGTGTGTGCTTATATATTTTAATTGTATATATGTTTTATACTATTAGCTCACCCTATCCACTTATTTAAATAGGTGTTTCTCAATTTCATTTGATCAAATAATTTTTAGGTCACACATTTGATTATCTTTACTCCTTTAGAAATCATATTTAAATTATTTGTCCTTTTTATTTATTTTGTTGTTCATTTATCTTTACATTTGAATAATTATTTCAATTCAAAAAAATAGTTACTAAAATTAGTAAAATAAAAAAATTGAAAAATATTTTTGTATTATAAATAATTATTTAAATTTAAAATATAATAATTAAGAGGATATAAAATTGAAAAAATAAAAAAGGACACCAAAGATGTTTATCTCTTTAGGTTAAAATACTTCATTGGTTCACGTTTTTGTTCAAAAATCTCAATTAGGTCCTAAGATTTTTTTTAGTCTCAATTATGTCCATATTTTTTAAAATGCATAACAATTAGGTTCATTCCGTTAGTATGGTGGTAACAGTGTTAAGGATGTGCCACGTGTCAGCTCCTCATTTTTTTGATTTTTTTTTTTGAAATTTATTCATGCCATGTGTCACGTCAATATTGTGCTACGTGTCAAGTCGGTAAGGTGACACGTGTCAAGTCATTGTCTGAATCTCAATTTGGTTCATATATTTGTTATTTTGATTATATTTCAGTTCATTTTTTTTAAATATTTATTTTAACTTATTTAAATATATTTAAAATTTTAAAATAAATGGACTGAAATGTAATCAAAATAATAAATATATGGACCAAATTGAGATTCAAACAATGACTTGACACGTGCACCTGTAACATCCCTGACTATCCCTCCTCGGGCCCCAGAGGCTGTCAGGTTACTACAGCCCAATGATGGGTTGGGGTGCATTGGGCTGTAGTAACCTGACAGCCTCTGGGGCCCGAGGAGGGGTAGCCAGGGATGTTACATCACCTAACTTGACATGTGACATGAATAATTTAAAAAAAATTCAAAAAAATTCAAAAAAGATGAGGAGCTAACACGTGGCACATCCTTAACACTGTTACCACCATACTAACGGAATGGACCTAATTGTTACACATTTTCAAAAATATGAACCTAATTGAGACTAAAAAAAAAATTAGGACCTAATTGAGATTTTTGAACAAAAACGTGGACCAATGGAGTATTTTAACCATCTCTGTATATATGTAGTTATATTATTATTATTATTATTATCATCATCATCACTACGCGATATTATTATAATAATATATTATTGTTATTATTATAGTTAAACATACATTTTACTTTCATTTACTACGGGATTATATCTCAATTACTTGCACTTTTTATTTGTTTTGTTGTTCATTTTATCTCTATATATGTGAAATTATTTGAATTAAAAAAATAGTTACTAAAAAAAGTAAAATGATAAAACTGACAAATAATTTTTTATTATGAATAATTATTTAAATTTAAAAAATAATAATTAGGAGGATAAAATTGTAAAAACAAAAAAAGACACAAAAATTGTCTATCTCTTTATATATTTAGTTGTTCTATTATAATAATAATAATAATTATTATTATTATTATTATTACTACTAGTGTAAACACAAGCGCTTGTGTGTATGCATTTTTTAAATATGCGTGATATTATATTAGTAGGTGATAATATTGTAATGTTATTAAGTTAATATATAAAATAAAATTATATTTATTAAAAATAAAGTGAAATATATCAGAACAGATGAAAGAATAACCATTGATAAATAAAGAAGAAGAGAAGAAGCAGAGATAGACGATTTTATAAAAAGCTTGTAATAGTAACGGGCAATTTTTAAAAATTTAATAAATTATTATATTTAAAGGGTAAATTTGATATTTTGAAATGTGGACACAAAAGAGGGAATCCTCTTTATATATTGTTATAGATTACTAGCGAAAACATAGGCGTTACCGTGCTTGTGTGTTCGCATTTTTTAATTTTCATAGAAATTTGAGTTAAAATCAATAAAGAATACATAATTGTTAAAATTAAAAAAATAAAATATGTATAGAAAAGAAATTTTTAAATTAATTGTTAAAGAGAAAAAAAAAAGAATAACGATTAAATTAATAATTGAGAGTAAAACTGAAATAACAATGGGATATTATAGCTTATGTATTGGTATAGATTATTATTATTATTGTTATAATAATAATAATTATTATTATTAGTATTAGCACTATGGGATATTATAATGGTATTATTATTATTATTATTATTATTATTATTATTATTATTATAGTTAGACACACATTTTAATTTTATTAACTACTAGATCATATTTGAATTACTTATCTTTTTTATTTGTTTGGCTACTGATATATATTTTTATATATAATTATAAATTATCATTATTATCGTTAACATTAGTATTAATATTAACATTGACATTAGTATTTGTAGTATAAACATTATTATTATCATTAGTTTGTTATGATTGGTATCATTATTAATTTTATTATTATTATTATTATTACTATTTATAGTTGGTGTTATTAGTATAAGTGCTTTTATAATTATAAAAAATCTTTATTATACTAAATATTTTTGTTAAATAGATTTTTAATCTTTTTAAAAATTTTACAATTTACAATTTATATTAATATTATTATTAATATGTTTAATGGTTAAATCAATATAATAACAATTATATTATTATTTTAAAAAGATTTGAAATGAAAATAAAAAATAAAAACATCGTGCGTACATGCATGAATCATAGACTATTATAATTATTTCGTAAAATCAATTGACTATACTATATTATATCAATTTTATTTATTATATTTAAAACTGAATTTACGACTTTATTACTTTAATAATAACATTTACATCAATATAACCCAATTTTCATGATATTTATTATTTTATTTTTATATTATTATTATTATTATTATCATTTATGACTATAATTATTAATATTATTATCAGCTCTAACTATAATTTTAATTATTATTATTAGTATTATTATTAACTATAATTATTTTACAAACAATAATTATTATGATCATTATTATTACCAACTATAATTATTATTACCAACTATAATTATTATTATATTACTACTATTGTTATTATTATTAATAAGAACTATAATTATTATAATATTTATTATTATTTTTTTTATTATTATTATGGTTAGATATACATTTTACTTATTATGTAGGAATCATGTTTCAATTACTTCTCATTTTTATTTGTTTTGTTGTTCATTTATCCTTACATTTGAACAATTATTTCAATTCAAAAAAATAGTTACTAAAATTAGTAAAATAATAAAAATTAAAAAATTATTTAAATTTAAAATATAATAATTAAGGGGATAAAATTAAAAAAACAAAAAAGGACATCAAAGATATTTATTTCTTTATAAATGAAGTTGGATTATTATTATTTTTTTATTTGTACGAGATATTATTTTAGTGTTATTATTATTATTAACTATTATTGTTATTATTATTATTATTATTATAGTTAGACACACATTTTACATTTATTTACTATGGAATCATATCTCAATTACTTGCATTTTTTATTTGTTATTTGTTCATTGTATCTCTTTATGTGTGTGATTATTTAAATTAAAAATATAGTTACTAAAATTAGTAAAATGATAAAAGTAACAACTATTTTTTTATTATGAATAATTATTTAAATTTAAAAAATAATAATTAAGAAAATAAAATTGTAAAAACAAAAGAGACATAAAAAATGTATATCTCTTTATATATGTAGTTGTTGTATTATTATTATTTTTATCACTAGGAGATATTATTATAATGGTATTATTATTATTATTATTATTATTATTATTATTATTATTATTATTATAGTTAGACACAAATTTTAATTTAATCTACTATGGAATCATATTTGAATTATTTGTCATTTTTATATGTTTTGTTGTTGATGTATATCTTTATATATAATTATAGATTATTATCTTAATATTAGCCTTAGTATTAGTATTGACATTACAGTAAACATTCGCTTAAGTCCGCACTCATTTAAGTTCGCATCCCACATAAATCGCATTTGGAAAGGGAAAATTCTCGGATCATCGACTTTGTGACTTTATTTTCAGGAAAGATTACATAAAGTCATGTGACAATTATTTTCAATTTGTTCACATGTGGTTGTGGATTGACCATTGTGTAAGATGCGACGAAGGGTGAAGAACACACCCTTAGCTTAAATCAATTAATCCGATGATAACTAAGGAGAATCTTTTAATTCATTCATATGAATAACATAAAATAACAAATTCGTCTTGTAATATATCTCTTATATCTCATATCTCTTATATTTTCACAACCCCTACGAATTTCCAACAATCATAATATTTGATATTGTAATTATATGACCCATAATATTCTATATTGTAATATGACTCATAAAACTTTATAAGTTCACATCCCAATAAAATTTGCATCAAACTCCTAAGATCAATATGCGGACTTAAGCGAATGTCTATTATAATATTTATAGCATAAATATTATTATTATTATTATTATTATCATTAGTTAATTATTATTGGTATCATTATAATTTTTTTATTATTACTTTGATGATGGTGTTATTATTATAAGTGTTTTTTTAATTATAAAAAACATTGTTATACTAAATTATTTGCACTTTTTATTTGTTTTGTTGTTCATTTTATCTCTATATATGTGTAATTATTTGAATTCAAAAAATAGTTACTAAAATTAGTAAAATAATAAAACTGACAAATAATTGTTTATTATGAATAATTATTTAAATTTAACAAATAATAGTTAAGAAGATAAAATTGTAAAAATAAAAGGAGGAGGACACAAAAATGTGTATCTCTTTATATTATTTATGTAGTTGTTGTCTTATTACTATTTTTATCACTATGGATATTACTATAATTGTACTATTATTATTATTATTATAGTTAGACACCCATCTTTATTTTATTTACTACGAGATAATATTTGATTTATTTGTCCTTTTATTTATTTTGTTGTTGATATATATCTTTATATATAATTATAGAGTACTCTTTTACAAAATTTATGATTTATAATTTATATTAATATTATTATTAGTGTTTTTAATGGTTAAATAATTATAATAATAATTATATTATTATTCTTAAAAGATTTGAAATAAAAAAAAAGTGTATATATGCATAGGTCATAAACTATTATAATTATCTCGTAAAATCAATTAACTGCACCATATGTATTATATTTAAAACTGAAATCATTATCGCATCGCTTAGATTTTTACTACTTCATTACTTTATTAATAACATTTACAATAATATAACCTAATCTTCATGATATTTTATTACGTAATATTTTAACTACTTTATTATTTAAATATACAAAATAAAAAAAAAATGCAACCTTATGTACGGGTCAGACTACTAGTTATTGTTATAATTAGACAAACATTTTACTTTTATTTATCACAGAATCATGTTTCAATTACTTGTACTTTTTATTTTTTTGTTGTTGCTATATCATTACATCTAAGTCATTAATTCAAGATCGTAGTTACTAAAATTAGTAAAATAATAAAACTGAAAAATATTTTTTTATTATGAATAATATTTAAATTTAAAAAATAATAATTAAGTGGATAAAATTGTAAAAACAAAAAAAGACACCAAAGATGTGTATCTCTCATATATGTAGTTGTTGTATTGTTGTTATTATTAATTTTATCATTATGGGATAATATTGTATTATTATTATTATTATTATAGTTAGACATACATTTTACTTTTATATACTCTGTGATCATATTTCAATTACTTGAATTTTTTATTTATTTTGTTATTGATGTATCTCTTTATATAGTTATAAATTATTGTTGTTAACATTAACACTACTATTAATATTCTCATTAATATATATTTTAAACATAAATTCATTATTATTATTATTATCATGCAATGTAAACCAATTGGAAAATGATAGTTTGAAAAAAAAATTAACAAACTTTAACAAACTACCTATTTAGGTAAAAAAAAAATGTACTACTTTATTACTTCCTATTGGTTAAAAAATAAAAAATTAATCTATTTAATTATATTTAATTCTATTCATAAAAACTTTGTCAAAGTTGTAAAAAATATTATCAAAAAATAATTTTCGAAACCAATTATTTTCCTTTTTTTCGTTACAACCGTTTGGAAATCTTATAAACGGTGTTATTCACTATTATAAAGTTATGAATTACCTTTAAATTTGTTTCTTTTTTTTTTACAGAAATTTCTTGAAAGGAATTTTTGTAATTTAGTTGTTATAAGATTTTTTCTTGCTGATTTAAATTTTTAGAAAATTTCACATAAAAATTTTATATTTGTTGCAAATGTTTTTACAAATTTAAATTAGCAAAAAAAACATGTTAAATATATTTTAAAATTTGACAGGAAAATACTAAATTTTCAATTGATTTTTATTTTATTTTATTCGCAGGATTTTCTTACGAAACCTACTGAAAAATTATTTATTATTTAATTTTATTTCATACAAAGTTTAAATTCACAGAAAATTTATATTCTTTTAGAAAGTTTTCTATGAATTTATATTTGTTGAAAAGTTAACATAATTATAATATCAAAAATATTTAAATAGGCAAAATAAATAATTTTCATTCATAAATATTTTAAACATGTAAAGGATTTTAAAAATATTAATAATTTTAAATTTTTATTTTATTTAAATATTTCTATTACAATGACCATAAACTATAAATATTATTAATCATATTATTATCAAATTTATAAAAATATAATATCATATTTTTATGAGATAATTAAAATAGTTACACATTTTTCTATAAATAATAAATATAATATCAATTATGTTATCTTTTTAAATATAAGAAAATAAAAAAAACCCGTGTGTATGCACAAGTGTAAATAATAATAAGTACATATATTTTAAGAAAATTTCTTAAAAGCTAAAAGTTACTCTTAAAAATAATTTGTATAAGCAATTACATATTAATAAAATACCACATGATTAGTATATAAGTAGAAGTTTTAACTAAATTTACAAAATATTGAACTTGGATCTTCTCTCAAAAAAGTTATCTCCTATATCAATCCTGAAGATGTATATGAAAATAAAAATTATTGATACAATAAATAGTTATTTGTGAATAGAAGGATGTCACTAACTATCTAAAACACATTTGAAAAATATATTAAGTATAAACATACAACTAAGAAAAAGTATTATGAGTATTAATAGGATAAAACTTTAGTCATCAGATAAGTTTGAAAGGCAAGGTGATTGGGATGGAGACAATAACATTCATGGATGTAAATTAAATTTCCAATATTCTTCCCTAAAATGATTTTTGTTTCAATAACATGATTTGCAAGCCTTGTGACTATTAGTCTAGTTCCATTACAAATTCCTTCTAATTGATCTAGATTCCTCAATTACAAAGTCCTTCTGATTGATCTAGATTCCTCAATAACATAATTGGAGTTTCACTCTTTAATTTGATGTTATGATTTGGAAGATCAGTAATTGTTTCTAGTGGAGTGTTATGAACTATATCAGACCTTTCAACTAGGTCAGAGTTTAAGTGCTCATTCTCATCACCAGAAATTAAGGAAAAAATGTAATCATTAATCTTATCAATAGTTTCAATATTTGATGTCAATATAGCTCTAGACTCTAAAACTTCTAATTTTTAAAATTCTCAATAATGTTTGGATATGTAGACCGAACAATTGCATAAGTAAGATCAACAAAATTAGTGATTAATTAAAATATATGACAGTTTGGCCGAGTGGTCTAAGGCGCCAAATTTAGGCTCTGGTCCGAAAGGGCGTGAGTTCAAATCCCACAACTGTCAAAATTTGTTACTTTATTTTCCTAAATTAGGCACTAATTTTTAAAATTTTCAACTATGTTTGGATTTGTAGACTGAACAATTGCATGAATAAGATCAATATGAAATTAGTGATTAATAGAAATATGTGATAGTTTACTATGTTTGGATATGTAGACTCAACAATTGTTCATATGTGATAGTTTACTACGTTTGGATATGTAGACTCAACAATTGCATGAACAAGATCAATTAAATTAGTGATTAATAAAAATATGAGATAGATTGGTTGAGTGGTTTAAGGCATTAGATTTAGGTTTTGGTTTGAAAGGGCATGGGTTTAAATCCCACAACTATCAAAATTTATGTTACTTATTTTTGTCATCTATGATTTATTATTTTATAACTAAACCTAAAGCCCAGCTAGATGTCTTTAAAGGAATTATGGAGAAATTGTCACAATTGCATAAATAAGATCAATGAAACTAGTGACTAATAAAAACATGTGACAGTTTGGCCGAGTGGTCTAAGGCGCCAGATTTAGGCTCTGGTCCGAAAGGGCGTGGGTTCAAATCCCATAGCTGTCAACATTTAAGTTACTTATTTTTTTAATCTATGATTTATTATTTTATAACTAAACCTCTACCCTAAACTATACTCAATTTTGTTTGAATATGTAGACAGCATGAATAAGATCAATGAAATTAGTGATTAATAGAAACATGTGATAGTTTGGCTGAGTGGTCTAAGGCGCCAGATTTAGGCTCTGGTCCGAAAGGGCGTGGGTTCAAATCCCACAGTTGTCAAAATTTACTTATTTTTTCATCTATGATTTATTATTTTATAACTAAACCTCTACCCTAAACTAGAGCGATATTGTTATTCTCCGTCTTCAATGCCTAGCGAGAGATATGTATACTGAACAATTGCATGTTCTCACAACATCTTTTGGTAGTGGCATTCGAGATTTAGATTTATCAATAAGATTAACATTCTAATCCCAAGTTAGAATAGTTAAGCAATTTGCAACATTAAAGTAAGATTTATTAAATTATTGAAAAGAAGGTGTGTACCTTGATTTCTTGTTAATCTTCTTTGGTAGTGTAAAATATCATCCACTAAGCAAGGCCACGTATTCCCAAACATTCTCATGTTTATTAATACTATTAGAAATCAACATTGTGACAAATAATTTTTTAAGGTAGTAACCTGATCCCCACTTGCTAGCTTGTTTGATAGCTTCAATGTACTTTGTATCAGCATGAAGAAATCCCATTGCAAAGCAAGCTTCTTGAAAGGAAAGATATTCACTTCCAGAAACAGTTCTGATTTCTTTGTAGCTACATGGTCCTTTAACTGCATCCAATATCATTCTTAAGTAAAACAGTTCACCAACACTTAGTGGGACCCAATTTAGTCTTCCAATAGTGTAGCCTTGTTTCCTTGGTTGCCAACATCTATTCTTAGAAAAATAGACAAGCTTTGTCACAAACTCTGTATATGTAAGAATTTTACCTTCACTGTAGATTTCATTTGTTTGCATCCATGATGTAAACATTGATTCCTTTTCACTTGGCTTAGAAAGCAATGAATCCATATCCTTTTCATCATTAAAAAACACAGATTGCTCATTTGGTAGATGAAAATATAGTCTTTCAACTGTTGGTGTCCTTCCATGAATTGTAAAAGAACAAAATTCTCCAACAGGCTTCACATGGAGAAACATATCTACAATCCAGATAATGCTTTACCTCATCAATGTTTTAAATTTTTAAGTCACCTTCTACTTCTGAGGAAACAAAAATAGTTATTATCCTGTCATATCCCTTGTTAATATACTTAAATAAGTATTTTATTGACGTGTTTTGGTTGCACCATTCAACATTAATATGTGCTCTATACTTTAGTAATAACTTTGCATTATAAGGGACAACAAAACGGTTATCAAGAAATGTACCATTTTTGTCTATGATATTTTCATCATTTCTTCTCCTATACAAAGGATATCCATCTTGATCAAGAATTTGTTACTTGAAATGTTTTTGGAAAAAAAATTAGAACATCAACCATTTTTCATGCATGGTGAAGCCCTATTAGTTAATCCATATGGCCCATGCATCATATGATTCTTAACACATTTATATAATAATTGATCCTTTTGCTGGTCTAGTATCTCTGTTGAGATGATTTTATTGATATCTTCAAGGCTAGGATACTTGCTTGAAGGATGTAAGAATAAAAGTATGTGAGCATTAGGCAAAACCCTTTTCTGGAATTCAATAGTGTATATATTTGTAAAAAACGAATGTTAATTGGTTAAGGCATTTAAGTTCAAATAATGAAGTTTCAATGAAGCTAGTTATAATAGGAAATTTAATAATGAGGCAAAATTAACTTACATACAAGCACTTTTCCAAAAATTTCATTCAACTTAAAGTTAGTTAGCAGTTCATCAAGCCTAACTTGGGTATTTAGATTCATTGGTCTTAAAACCCTTTGTATTTCTGGCCATTGTGGATTACATGTAAAAGTAAAAAATAAGTCCGGAAATCCCACATAACTACACATTGCCATGCCATCAAAATACAATTGATCCATATATCTTCTACTTCCATCAAAAGTATAAGGTAAGATGACTCGTTTTCCAATATTTGATGGTTGAGATTGATTTTGACCATGAAAAGAGTTCAAAGTAGAATATTTTTCAACTCTCAATTGCTTTTGGTGAGTCTTGATATAGCACAATCTTTTTGACTCCATCATGTTACACCCATCAACAATAAATTCTTGAAAAAGCCTTTGTGAGCTCAATAATGTTTTTGCTTCACCACTTCTAGTTTGCAATCTGAAACAAATAAACTCTCTTATTGTTACCCTATTTCTCTTTCTTTGTTGTGAAAGTTGTTTATCTTTGTGTTGTACATTATGTCTATATCCATCCTCACCGTACAAAAAGAGAAGTGGATATTGTAAGCCTAAATAACCTGCATATAGTTCATTTATTCTTTGGAGTTTACCACACTATCTCTCAAGGATAATATCTCTATTTAATGGGTTGTCAACATCTCCAACTATAAATGCAGCTCCTTAAACACAATGGGTAAGATATAAATTCTCCTATATGTTTTTCTATGAGATACACTACAACAAATATAAGTTTTTATGACAAATGCAGTGATAAATATAAATTTTATCACTATATATACTTTATTTGTGACTAACTTTTTATTTGTCACAATTACTATTATAATAGTGACAAAACTAAAAAAATGTCACAATAATTATATTACAAAAATTAAAAAAAATGTCATAAATATATTTTAAAAATATGTTTCATTTTTTATAAAAATTTGTAATTAACATAACATATATTAAATATTTATAAGATAATGTTTATTTATTACTAATAATAAATTATTGATTATTATAAAACTAAAGTATTTGTGTAATAATATTTTTTTTGAATATTATATATTTATTTGTGATAAAATATATTAAATATTTATTATTATAGATTTGAGTTTAAATATATTAAATAATTCAATATTTATCTTTTTTTGAAAAATGTAATTAGTTGTGATAAATATTAATTTTATCACTATTTATATATTATTTACAATTATTTTTTAATTTATTTAAAAAATCGTTAAAAATGACAAAATATATATGATGTCACAAATAATTGTTCATTAATATAAAATATTATGTGATAGAATTACTTTTCCTTTGCTAAGAGTATAATTAACAAAGTAATTGTCTATAAATTAATAATAATATAATATTAATTTTTAATTGTTGTGATATTATAATTGTTAAAAGGAATTAAATTATTTACTTTTGATATAACGTAATTAATAGTAATATATACACATTTTTTTCACTATTTATATATTATTTTTGATTATTTTTTTTATTTGTCACAAAAATTTCCTTGCAAAATGATAAAATATACTTGTAACAAATAGTTACTTGTTAACATAATGTGATATAATGAACTTTTTTTTTTCTTTTAAAAGAATGTAATTAATAAAAAATTTGTTGAAATTTTATAAAATATTTATGATCATATAATATATTATTATTATTTTATTATTAGTAATTGTTGATTTTTTTTAATAAATTTGTTTTATCCTAGATTTGAACTTAAGGTCCTTTTGTTCATGTTACTCCTTTTCTACCACTTTACTATTAAAGTTTTTGTTTGCTAAGGTATTAAGTTATCTACTTTTGTATGCATTTATATTTTTATTATGATACTAATAAAAAACCTATTTACTTTAAATTTAAATTCCACATTTAAAATTTAAAGTGCTAAAGACATTTTTTTAATACATTAGATCGATCTTATTGGATTTTATCTAATTGATAAAAAGATTCAATCTAGATTTAAATCAATTTAAAAAATAATATATAATTAATCTAGTTAAATGAATTTGAATTATAAATCCAATATATTTTATTGGATATAGACGGAACAATATTTATTTATTTTTTTCACTAAAGTAACTTAATTCAATAATATTTGTAAAAGACACTAAAATAATATAGTTTGTATTGTATATGGTCATAGTCGGTATTCTAGGGCGGTATGTACATAACCCACACTAACAGACTGAGATGAGTCCACTGTCATTCAGAATAACTAAACTCAAGGTTAATTGCACTAATCCAATTATGAGGTAAGTAGTGACTTAGACCAAAGTTCAACCAAGCAAGACCCATGAACAGTGGTATAAAAAGCACGGTTTACGAAGTACATTGATTACGTATTCATTAGCATTTACTCTCGAACACATTTGAATGACTTTGACATCAAAGTGTCTTTTAGACACATTCCCCTCCTTTGTGACATTCGAGGACGAGTACTTCTAGAGTTCAAGGACGTGGACCCTTTGAAATTTTGACACTTGAAATGTTAGAAGACTTTACAAGATAGACTTCAGTTCCGCAAGAGCATATTTTATATTACTTTCTAAAAGTTTCCTCCTTTATTCTATTAAAATATCCACAAGTATACCATAACACGTATACAAAAAATATTCACAAGGTATTTTTTTCACAAATACTCGATAGGTAACGAGACAAATAACAAAATAGATTTTTCAAACACAATGGATAACAAGTAGGTTCTACCCGTGTCCTATTCGTTGTCATCTCTAAGCTAAAAAAAATTAAAGAAAAAATTTAGTTGAGTATTATAATAAGTGAAAAAATTGAGTGAATATATGAAGTCTATTTGTAGACCTAAGTGAAAATACCCAAAGTATCTATTCAAGTTATTTGAATAACAAATAAAGGTTTTTGTGATATCTTTTTGGTTATAGATATATCTAAAAACATATCAAAATTAAATAGTACCTCATCTAATTATTTAATATACTAAATAAAATCTTAAATATAGTAAATTATGAATTTAAATTAAATACACCAAATAATATTTTTAATAAATTAAAAAATAAATCTTAAATAAGTAATGATAAAATCTTACTATAATATTAACAAAAATCTTCTTTATATATATTTATCAAACTTTATCTTTAATTTTATATTTTAAAAAATAAGATTGATAATTATTTCTAATACATGCTATACGGTAAATTTGTTTTAAAAAATTGAGAAAATTTGTTTATTAACATTATTATTATTATTATTATTATTATTATAATATACAATTACACAATTATACTTATTAGGTTGTTATTAATGAAAAATATATAATTATACAGTTTGTTTATTTAAATATTAAATTTGATATTATATATAAAATCCAACCGTCTAGAAAATTCTAATAATAAAATTAGTTGCTTAATTTTTATTTTAATATGAAAATAAACATTTTAACATTATCATTTACCCGTTTTTATAAAATACAGATCATGAGTAATACCAACAGTTTCCTATTCTAGGGTTTCACTTTCACAACATTCCATCTCCACCAGAGTCTCATTTCTATTTGCATTCCTCTCTACCTCCAGTGACATTCCACTCTCATTGTTTCACACTCCCAAAACAGGTTGGCCTTATATATCTTTCAAAATTTGGAACTCCATTCATTTCTTATTGTCATACATATTGTTTATCATCATTATGCTTGTTAATGACCGACTATATGTTAATCAAATCTTTTTGCATAAGTGAAAGGAACTAATCTATCTAAGGTATTAATTTCTCTCTTTCTTTTTTCTTTCTTTCTTAATTTATTATCTTTTAATAAGGTATTTGTTCATCTCCTCTTTATTTATGCTTGACTTCTGAGAATATTGTTCTTTTAATTTATGAAAATATGTAACTTTTCTTTTTTCTACTATGAAACTCCAATAGTAATAATTATGTGAGTACTAATTAGGAATTAAACCTAAAAATTTTCACCTACCTTTACTCTAGAAAAAAATGTAAAAATTTAATTGTTTCATTTTTGAAATAATAACACATTGATTTTGGTAGGGAGAATTTATTTCGCACCAACTTTATTTCAGTTTCAAAATTTAATTTAATATCGATAAGAAAACACAATACTCCCTCTACATGTAAAATTTGAGTATGCTTGAATCCACCTAAACTATCTAGCATCGACACAAAGTTATACTCTTGTTTGAAGGATAGTCTTGGATTGGAAAACTAAATACCATTGAAAACACTAAAACATTAGGCATCCATATAGGTATGGAAACACTTAGAAAAATATTTAAAGCATTTTAGCATAAACATAAAAAATAATCATAATCACCCCATAATATCCCACAACAATTAACCATCTTGTTACACTTTTTAACTAAACATAGACAATCTTCCATGAAGGTTAAGCTTTTCATATGTTGTTCCTAATTTGTCCAACATAATATTTAATTTTTCTTATAATTTGTAAACAATGAATTTTATTTTTTTTAATTTATTTTGATCCTATTTGTTAACGTTATGGTTAGAGATGGCAAATAAACCCGTCCCCGTGGGTATTGCCCGAACCCGTCCCCGTTTTGACGGGAAATCTCCACATTGACTGGGTATGGGTATGGGGAATCCCCGACTTTTTCAGTTGGGTATGGGGATGGGTATGGGGATGTACATATCCCCGCCATAATACCCGTCCCCGCCATATCTCCATTCTTGTTTAAATTATTAAAATATTCACAATTAATTAAGTAACCCTATATATATATTCTATTTTTTATTTCTTTTAATATATATATATATATATATGTTCTATTTTTTATTTCTTTTAATTATTTGGTTTGTCAGGAAACTCATTCGCATCTCCAATATATTTTTTATCTTATCATAACCTTTATGTAATTATGTTAAAATGATGTATGTTAATTAAAAAAAATTTATGCCTCACATTTGAATATTTCTATTATTTAATATTTTTATTTATTATATATTTTCCTTTCACATGAGAATGTTTATACTCTCAATTTAAGGTAATATGAAAAAAAATTCTTTACTTATTATTATTATTATTATTAATTTTTGTTTAATTTGAAGAACTTTTTTTTTCATTAAAATAAATTTTGTTATTTTTCGACCATTGAGTATATATGTTGATATTTGAAAAGTTTTCTTAGTTCTCTAAGATATTTTTCATCTTATCATACCTTAATTATACATTTGATTTTCTTTGTGCGATTTCTTTCGATAGTCTCTCAAATTA
>Ga0214543_1001323_pt1 | contig 47438 bp, 20 predicted proteins | sample CNSS2metaG_FD_160094 | JGI IMG/M metagenome (GOLD analysis project Ga0214543, IMG submission 160094) | Root nodule microbial communities from cowpea collected in UCLA plant growth center, Los Angeles, California, USA - CNSS2 | ecosystem: Host-associated > Plants > Roots > Nodule | place: USA...
TAATTCAACATTTTCATCATATTCATACTATAACATACACAATGTATTCTTTAAATTTTAGCACATTAAGAATTACATAATACTTGTCTTTTCCAGTTATACAAGAATTTGAAATGTTAATGCAAGAGTCCATAAAACAAGTAATTAATATACACAAGTGCAAGTTTTTTTTCTTTTTTTTAATTTTATGCGGGCTTGCGGGCCGGCCCGCGCGGGTCGCGAGCTAGCCTGTGCGGGCCGCGGGCCTATGCGGGCCGAGCCCGCGCAGGCCTGCGGGCTCACTATCCTGGCCCGCCCCGCGTTTTTTATGCGGGCCTGCGGGCCGGGCCCGCGGGCCAGGCCCTAATTGCCATCCCTAGAATTCAGTGTAAGGAACCTTCAGGGTTTGAGCCTTACACCTAGTGCTTATAAACTTTCAACCGATAAAATGTAGAGACTTAATTGTCTTGAGCTATATCCCATGTGATCGGGTTTTAGTAAATAACACATACAATATTTGTGTTCATTATAAGTTCTAATCAGTGGGTGCACTACGACCTTGTGCATGTATCTTGTTTCATGAGTGTCACTTAAAGACTTGCCCATGTCTCACAATGGCGGCCCCACCATCACACTCACTAAGTAAACCCTCAATGGGTGGTTTATGACTCATACCCCTACAATATTTGTCATTGAGTTTACTAAGAGGTATTTTAATATATATATATATATATATATATATATATATATATATATATATATAAGCATAATAATGCATATACCTCAACCTAATTATTGTCACACTTATAGTACACCTTGCCTAAGAATGAGACATAAAATTTAATCAAATTAGTTGTTGTACTTTAGTTAACAATAGCTTCGTTGTTACCATTGAACTTCATTCCATGGGACTGACATTTATATGGAGTTGGGTGCCCATTGTTGTAACTATTTTATGGGCTATAGTCTCATTCCCCTCGATAACTCAAGTAGTTATTGATGCATCAGTTCGTTGTGAGCGGATCTGCAATTTTTCTAACCTGACAAAGTCAAGAAAATTAATACCATGAGTGATAGCTTTCTAATAAAATTATGTCTCACTCTCATGGATTTTTTTTCAATAATTTGTTTGCTATAAGCTTTATTTATATAGCAACTTGAGTCCCACAATACAATGTAAAAAGAGGAATATGTTTATTTAATAATGATAAAAATCATATAGATAATATCCTGAGCATCACTATTATTTACAACAATAATCTTTGCTCCCATGGAATATCATGAAACAACTTTTTGTTTAACATATTTTCATGATATTGTACCTCCACCCAAAGTAAAAACATAACCATAACCAATAGGTGATTTTGTGTCACCAGAATCAATATCTAATTTACATTAATATATCTTTTAATATTTTCAAGAAATTGGACATATTGTCATAACTAGAAGAAACACAAATAATATTATCACTAGATGGCAAAATAATATTCTAGGTATATTTTCACTCACTTCAGAATATATAATCAAGATTTTTTTTCTTTTTGTTAACAAATATGTTAACCATTGCGAGACACCCTAACACTTTGAAATATTTTAAATGTAGTTCTCCTTCTTTTGTTATTTTTTTCTGTTTTTTCTTTAACTCATAAGACTTAAAACCCACTACATAACCTTGTTGAACAACAAGGAAGTTTCTCAAGTCAGAAACATGAAAAACTCTTTTTATTTTAAAGGTTAAATCATTCCAAAGGTCCCCATTTTTGTAGTGAAATCTCAAGTAGGTCCCCCCATTTTTATTTGACTCAATTGAGTTCCTATTTTTGAAAATTCATTGCAATCAGTTTCTTTTCGTTAGTTGTACAACAACAGTGTTAATTATGTGTCACGTGTCAGCACATGTTTTTTTTTTTTTAAATTTTTTTAAATTTTTTTAAAAATTAAAATTGCTACGTGTCAATCTGACATTGTGCCATATGGCAGAGACAATGTGATGTGGCAATGCCACGTGTTCACTATTGGATGTGAAAAGTCTTAATGTAGTTCCTGTATTTGTTATTTTGTCTCAGTTTGGTCCTAAATTTTTTAAAATTGAATCAATTTTATCCCTGTATCAAATTTAATTTTTATATAAATTTTACAATGGTATTTTTATTATAGTTGATATTTTTAACAAAATTGAGTTTATTTAAATGTATATTTTGCATTGATATTTATTTAATTTTTTTTAAAATATTTATATTTCAATAACTTATAGACAAATGTTAGAATTTATATTTAAAATTTTATATTTGAATTTATAAAGTTTTTATTTTTAAAGCAACTTTAACATTTGTCTATAAATTATTGATATATAAATATTTAAAAAAAATTAAATAAATATCAATGCAAAATATACATTTAAATAAACTCAATTTTGTTAAAAATATCAACTATAATAAAAATACCATTGTAAAATTTATATAAAAATTAAATTTGATACAGAGATGAAATTGATTCAATTTTAAAAAATTTGGGACCAAATTGAGACAAAATAACAAATACAAGGACTACATTGAGACTTTTCACATCCAATACACGTGACACTGCCACTGCCACATCACATTGTCTCTGCCACATGGCACAATGTCAGATTGACACGTGACAATTTTTTTTTAAATAATAAAAAAAATTAAAAAAAGTCATGTGCTGACCCGTGACACATAATTAACACCATTACTGTACAACTAACGGAAAGGAACTGATTGCAACGAATTTTCAAAAATAGAGACTCAATTGAGTCAAATAAAAATGGGGGGACCTACTTGAGATTTCGCTACAAAAATGGGACCTCTGGAATGATTTAACCTATTTTAAAACAATAATAATTTCTAGAACACAAGTTTAGTTTTACTTGACCATCCATCAATTTTTGATATGAAGATTTTTTTTTTTGCACACACATGATCATAAGCATGATGTCAAATAAAATAATTCATATTAATTTCATGTTATAAAAAATATTTTAAAATTCCTAAATATGATAATTTATTATCAATCCCTTTTTTTGTTTATTGCAAATGCATAGTTTAGTTCAAGTGTTTTCCATAACACAATAGTAGTTTTAATATGACAAATTATTTCATAGTTTTTTTTTCATACAAAAACTTAAAATATATAGGTGGTATAGAACATCTTTATCAATTGTAAGAGTAAAAGATGTTAAGGCATAAATTAATATAATAGAAAAAACATTAGCTTTAGACATTACAAAAAATTGTCCGGTGAGCTAGAATTTTATTTATCCATAATTTCACTTATTGTTATCAATAGAAATAGAAACTATTATACACATAAATTTTTAGGTTTAGTTGAGACTGATTTAATTATAACCATAACAAACACATTAGTTCATAAGATGTGTTTTCAGTCCTCAGCTCTATATTGTTTTTAATTTTAGAAAAAAAATACAAATGAGTAATCAAAAATAGAAATAAAAATATATTTTTCTCTCTAAGAATGTTAGAAAATGATTCATCAAATAATGTTATTAATAATAAAACTATTATAATAATTATTATTAGAGCAATAATAATAATATTAACATGTATATGAATCAACGAATATTAATCAAAGACCCAATAATTCTTATAACAATAATAACTAATAGATAAAAAATAAATGAGGTAAGGAGTAGAAATAGCCTTGATTGAGGCACGCATAACGCTATCCTTAGAGAGAAAACGTCCCTACTACACATGGCAAAACAAAAATCATATGCACTTCTCTCCCAAAATACAACAACCCGTTAGATTGATCGAGTGCAGCGAAGGATCTCCGAACCTTATGAACACCATTGCTTTAAGATATAGTATAGAGAAGAAAGGAAGAACACTTTTGAAAAAGCTCTAGTGTTTGTTGTGTCTTTCCTCATGCAACTAGGTGATATTTATATGTAAACAAGGAAGACATAAGAGTAAATTGTAATAAGACATAGAGTCGTTAACCATAAATAACATTAACCAAACAAATGAAAAGTCTATAAATGCATGAATAACAATAAGTTTTTTTTATTTTTATTATTTATTTTTTAAATTATATTAAAATATTTACAACAGAGTGGTCACATGTGTATAATGTTTCCTCTATAACTTAGCTACAATGAGGCTAACCGCCAATATCAATATCGATGCTCAATCGTAGGGCTCATATTTAAATCTTCATTAAATCACTTTTCGGTGTTCAACAACTTTTGGGAGTGAGTGCCATATACTTTAATTCTTTGATAATATCTACAAAAATATCACAAACACATAAGTTTTTATATTTTCTTACTTCTCCAATACCCATTATGTAGTTTGAAGCAAAATGAGCCTATCATTCCAAGAAATTCATCAATTTCATACACTATAAGAGTCTAAAACATACGAAATACTAAGCAAATAGGTACTTATCAAGGTCACTACACAGAAGACATTACTCGATAAATAAATGTGTGATCATTGTGATTATTGTATATTGAATTTTAAATGATAATAAATTGTTGTGACTTGTTAATTAAAATATATTTTTTTATTTATATTTTTTTAAGATAAAATTTTGTTTCAAATATAGGTGTAGGATGACTTTGAACAAAAATAAAGAGTTAGTTTAAATTATCTTTGATAAATATTCATATTTATGTATATTTTGTCTAAGTTTAACTTGTATTTAGGTTGTATTTATAATATAGTTGTTTTACATAATCCTACAACAAAATCCTAATTAAAAAAACTTTAACTAAATGAATTTTAAACTTGGGTTAAATATGTTTTTGGTCCCTTAACTTTCAGTGAATTTTGAAATTATTCCATTTCGATACTTTGGACCAATTTAGTCATTCATCTTTCGAAATACGTGAATTTAGCGTTAGGAGGAGGCACAACAATATCCTAGGTTTGATTTAGATTCAGAGCATCAATCTCAACATTCATTGCCTCAATCCAACAGGGGTTGTGAATTGCTTCTTTGTATGTAGAAGGTTCAATTTCAGAGAAAAGAGACATGACAAATTTGTGATCAGAAGGAAGTAGCTGAGAGTAAGAAAATACCTTTTGAAGAAGATATTCACACTTTGAGGATGGTTAGTTTTACGAAGTAGTAAAGGTACTACAGATAAAGTCACGAATCCGAGTTGATGGTTGAGGAATGCGAGTTGAATGACGTGGATGGAAAATGGGTTGTGTGGTGATCGTAGGCGAATTAAATGTGGGTGGTGATGACAATGGTGAGTTGATGTTGGTGGTTTATAGTGATGGGTTAAGTGAAGGCAAGGAAGGGGACGTGTTGGGTTTTGAAGCATTAGGAGAAGGTGACGTGTTTGGTGTTGAAGCAATGGGAGAGGAAAATGGTAAAATGGCGTCCACATGAGTGTAAGTATTGTTAGGAAAAGGTATGGATGGCACTGGCGGAAGCAGTGTGTTAGTGTTAAAAGAAATATCATTGGATTTCAGCTTTTTGAAAGGAAGATGTGTTTCATGAAATATGACATTTCTGGACAAAAAGATTTCTCTGCAATTTAAATCTAAAATTATGTACCCTTTTGTTCCATTTTGAAAACCAAGAAAAATACCACGTCTAGAATGTGTGTCCAATTTGTTTTTGGGAATATGAGTCGAAGCATAACAGAGAGATCCAAAAACCTTGAAACTAGAAAACTCAAGTTTGCTATTGAAAAGTAATTCAACTGGACTTTTATTCTTTATGATAGGTGAGGGAACACAGTTTATGAGAAAAACAACATGTTTAATCGCATATGACCAAAATTTATTTGGAATTTCATATTGAAACAAAAGAGCATAGGCAACATTGAGACTAGGTTGGTGTTTTTGTTCTACTCTAACATTTTGTTGAGGGATGTAAGGACAACTGGTTTGGTGAATAATCCCGGTAGAGGCATAAAATTCCTTTAAGGAAAACTCAGGGTCATTATCAGAATGAATGATTTTTATCTTAGAATCAAATTGTGCTTCAATTAAGGTAATAACATTTTGAATATTACTTTAGACCTCTGATTTTGTTTTTAGTAAGACAACCCAAGTAAATCGACTGAAATTATCAACAAGGGTAAGAAAATATTTGTGACCATGGATAGAAACTTGAGAGAATGGGCCCCATATATCCATATGAATAAGATAAAAAAAATTAGGCTCTATTAGTACTAACAGAGTATGATAATTGTTTTTGTTTAGCTAAGTGACAAATATCACAAGGTCCATGAACATGCTTTGGAATAAAAAGATATTGATCATGTAAAATATTGAGTTTTGTGTTTGACAAATGTCCAAAACGAAAATGCCAAATTTTGTTTGTCTTGATAGGAGAGACGTAGAGGTTGTTACCATAAGGGACATAAGATGTGAGACTTGAATTTTCTTGAGTGATTAGATGATAAAGACCTTGTTGAAGCTTAGCCAAACCAACCATCTTCATTATGCTCAGTTCCTGTATCTGGCATAAAAGACCCAAAAAGGTTAATTTGTAATTGAGACTGGAAAGAAATTTTGAAATGAAAAAAAAAATTAAAGCTAAAGTCTAGAACATAAAGCACATTGTAAATTATGAAATTTGGAGCAAAATGAATTGTTCCAGCATAATGTTAAATGACCATGGACTCATTGGGAAGATGAATATTAATGGGTTTTATTTTGGAAAAAAAAAATTTAAGAGAACAACTAATGTGATCAGTTGCTCCAGAGTCCACAATCCAAGTTGAAGAATGGTATAATGATTTAGAAGAGAGGGCACAAGATATTTGTGGTGTGACGCTGTAAAAAATAAAAACGTATTACCACTAGGACTAGAAAAAGTATATTTGGGCTTTTCTGAATGAGATTAGCTCGAGTGGAAGAACGAGGCTTATTGCTATTGACACCACTCGTGGCTTGTTAGAGTAAAGACATCAAATGCTGGTGTTGGGCCTGAGTAAAATGAAGATTTGATCTATGTTGTTGCTTAAGAAGGTGTTACGACATAGAAGGTTGGTCATCGGTGACAGTGTTATTAACAAAGGAAGAACCACCAGAAGAAGAATCATTGTTGGGACTATAGAAACATGGACAGCCAAGATATCGTGGCTGACCAGGAGGGTATCTATGTTTGCTATAACAAATGTTAACGATGTGTCTTGTTCTCTTACAGTAAACACACACTTTTAAAGATTTGGCTTGGAGGGGTTTGTGTAAGACCCACTAAATTTAAATAATTAAATAAATAATTATTTAATAAATGCGGGTAGGATAAGCCTTTATGACATTAAATGCTAACTTTCATAACGTGGTAAAGTACTAGCTCAAATGGTTGAGAGTACTTTAATTATGTGAAACGACTTGGGTTAGAGTCCTATGTTTGCCATTGATGTGTTATTTATTTTTTTTATATCCTTTTTAAGATGTGCTTGGGCATGATAAGTAGGGATATCATTTTTGATGTATGAATATTATCATGAAATATGACTTGGTCGAATTGGTTGTGCACTTGAATTGCAATTGTGTGGTGACGGGTTCAAACCTTAAAAATACTTTTACAAGAGGGTTTTGTTGAAAACATCAGAAAACATAGAAAAAACGACAAATAGGCAGCTGGAAGGAGTAGAAAACCATTTGAATGACCATTGATTAACCATTAATCACAAGATTAATGTAAATTTTCGTTTTTCTCTTAATGGCCATTAAAATTAAGGTTTTAGAATGGAAATAAGAGAGAAATTAGAGAGGTAGAGGAACCTTTTGCACAAACACACCTATAACACTGAAAACAAAGAATGGGAGAGAGTGGTATCAAGTTGGGAAGGAGATTGGAAGAAGTCAAGGAGAGACTCATTGCTAAGGATTTGGAAGTGTAGGAATTCTCAAATTTGGCAAGGAAAACCAGGTTAGGGGAGTTTTATTCTATGTTTTTTATGTTAATTATATGCTCGTGTGATAAATTTGATGAATGGAATGCATCTGTCTCTATTTCTTGTAAAATTCGTTGCGTTCTAAAAATTCCAGAAACCGCCTGGCGGCGTCGGGAAAGCCCGCCAGGCGACACATGCGCTAAAACCCAAATTCTGGGTTTCCATATGAACCGCCTGGCGGCTGAGGGCATCCCGCCAGGCGACACAAACTGTGTTGCCCAGATTTTTTCTGGTTTTTGGCGTTTCATTGGTGTGATGATGTTTGGATTGAATTTTCATGGTGCGTATATGATTGGCATGATGAATTACGATTGAAAGTTACTAAATTGACGGAAATTGCATGAACTCGCAAATGGAATTGGGGGTTAGGGTTTATGTTGGGATTGGTGATAAATAAACATGAATTATGTCAATGATTGGTGGGCTGGTTTTGCAGAATTGATATTAATATGTATGATGTATGAACTCTGGATGATGTTTAGATATAAAATTACGTCAGTATGAATGGGGGGAAACGGTGATTGGAAGGTTTGGGTGCGTTTCAGTGCAGGAAAAATCTGGATATAACCCATATATGCATGCACCGCCTGGCGGCGCATGAACTGCCGTCAGGCGGCTTGTCAGTACTTCTGTTTTGGTGGTTTTGTAGGGGTTTGTGTCATTGGGTGTTTAATTAGCGAACTGTTACGTGTATGATTAAAACTAAGCAGGTAAGAAGAATTTGACATAAAAGAGATTAGGAGAGATTAAAATAAATGAAAGGGGTGAAGTGTGGTAGAGGTTAGTGGCTGATTGTGAACGTTTGGTTGCATATGATAAGTTAAATTCAGAATGTATGCTAATTTGGTAAGAGTGAGATGGATTTTGTGTATTATGGTATGGATGGTGCAATTTTCCTCTATACATGGTTTTGTGGTTGTGGGTTGTTATTAAAGTACATGTATAATATCAACCAAATTGTGGTGGCATGAGTTTATATAAATATTAGACTGTGTGATCATAAGGCTGGGAGTAAGTGGAGTGCATGTTGAATCTTTAAATTGGTAAATGAAGGGGAGTATGTGTGCATGATAATGAATGATTCGATAGTATGCCGAATGGGTGCGATGTAATCTAGTTATGGATTTATGTTTGGAAAACTATTTTTGGTGCTATAATTTATCCATTGTATGATTGGGGGTCCTTTGGGACCTGTTTAAAGTGCCAAAAACAAGTACTAGTGCGCTACCGGTATGGCGCCTGGTGGCATGGAGCGAGCCGCCAGGCGGTGGGATCTCAAAACAGTGACAGTGGTCACTGTCAACGCGGGGCGCCTGGCGGCAGGGTGGAGTTCGACAGGCGATGACGGAGCGGCAGGGCTCCTGTATGGAGCTTGATGCTTGGCGGTGTGAGATGTCCGCCAGGCGGTCTGGAACCAAATTCCGCTGAGCAACGTGAGATGCGCGCCAGGCGGTTTTGGTGCAGTGTTGGCGCGTGAGGAGGATTTCTACACGGCTTTAGGTGGCGTTCATGAGGCGATGCTTTGGCTGGGGGCCCAATTACGAGTGTATCTTGTATTGGGAAACACGTGGCCACTCTAGGTTGTAGCTTGGTGGTTTAGGAAGTCAGTGGAGTGTGCGAGTTGTGGCTCGTACGACGAGGTTTCGGATGATTGCCCTCTTCAGTGCATCTGATAAAGTTTTTGGTAGTTTGGGAACAACTACGAACTTAGGTTCGTTTTGGGGAACTCCACTTGGTGTTGCGGTGAGATGTCGTGGCGAAATTATTCCCACGTGTGGACTACTAGGTGGTGGCCTATAGTCGGAGGGGCGAGTAGACACTCGTGTAGTAAAGATTGATCATTGATCTCACCTAAAGAGTATAGAAATGATAGACGTCTAATGCAAGTGTTGGAAGTGAGGAACTAAAGGAAAAAGGGAAAAACACTAACCCGAGTTATAATATTGAGATGATGTACTTAATATGATATTTGTTTGGTTTTATTTAAATGAGCTCACCCTATCTGTGTGTGTTTGGTGATGATCATGTAACTTGTTACATGGGAGCAGATGTTGATGCAGGTGAGCAGGCTGATGCATAGAGACGGAGTGGGGATCACTTGGGGATTTTAACTGGTTTATTTTGTCAGACTATGGATCTATTGTAATAGTTTTATAGAAAATTATACTTGTAATATTGTATTGCCGCGAATTATATTTTCTGGTTTGGCGCGCTGAACTTAAAGATTTAAATTTTCCCACGTTTTGGGAAATCGTACTAAATAAATGAGGTTGTTTTGTTAAATTTATTTTCTTTTACTTAAAAAAAAAAGTAATTTTCGACTAGGACGTTACAGTTTGACCACCACCGCCTCCTCTGCTTGGTCCACCACCTCCACCACTACGAGGTTTACCATGAAAAGAACCTACATTAGTGGCATTTGCAAAAGAGGAAACAACATTATTAGCAAAATCATTGGGCGCATCGAGAGGAGAAACGACAATAGCATGTTGGCGTTCATTTTGAATGACCATGGAAAAGACTCTATTAACAAAACGTAGAGGGTCCATTAATAAAATATGGGAACGAACAACATTGAATATGTCGTCAAGACCCTTGAGAAACCGAATAATAAAGTCCTATCGATGGTAAACACAGGCTTGGCAAGCACATGGTGGAAGAGGACAAAAATTATCAAGCTCTTCCCAAGATGCCTTAAGAGAAGTAAAAAAAATTGTGACAGTGAGGGATCCTTGCTTCAAGGCCTAAATTTCCTCCTAGAGCTCTATAATACGCAAAAGGTCACTATGAGAATATCGTTCATGTAAGTCATTTCAAACATCAACAACATGATCCAAATAAATGATACTTTGTGCAATCGAAGGAGAGACAAAAATGATGAACCATGATATGAGCAGTGTGTTGCAACGCTCCCATGGAGGATAGGCAAGATCATTAAGACTTGGAAGAGGAATATACCTAGTAAGGAACCCCATTTTGTTTTTGGAAGTGAGAGCCAAGCGAAAGGAACGACACCAAGAGTGGTAGTTTCCATTGGAGAGGACGGGAGAAACTAAGACAGAGGAGGGATTCTCACTAGGGTGTATGTAGAAAGGACTTGATGGATTTTGGCTAGGGTCATTAAAATGTGATGGATCTGAAACGTTATCACTGTGAGGGGACCCAAGTGCAGAAATAGAAGTGGTCATGGTAGCAGAAAAATGATATCAGTAGAGCTCTAAGAGGGAGCTCTGATACCATAAAAGAGAAAAGGACAAAGATGCAAAGACAATATAAAATGATGAAAAAGTCTATATTGATTATCCCAATATGGGCAAAATATATACAACCTGAAAGTAAAGACAAATCAAATAAAATAATAGAATATCGTTACAATCCTAATATCATCTAGAAACTACTGATATCTATACTAAACATAATAATAGAAAAGATGCCAAGGATATATTGAGGTGGTTCAAGAAATGGATTAGGCTAAGAAAGCACCAGACTTCTTCTCTTTTATCAATAACACCAAATCAGGTATAGAAAATTATATCATTTATACAATGGTATAGAAAAAAAGAAAAAACTTTTATGAGGTCTCACAAGATTGTTTTGTTTTATTATATTATAGTATAATTTTAAAAACAAACTTAGCATTAAACCCGGAACTATTTAAATATTTTGGAATTAATTTACAGCACCTCACACAATGCCATTTACTAGTTATTAATTTTGTTACATATAAATAAATAACGTAAGGGGAGTTTTGGTCGGTCACATACACTTCGAAGAAGAGTCCGACAGAAAACTCTGTGGTGTGTTTCTGTTGTTAGCAGAGAAGAAAGAAAAAATGCCGTTGAAGGTGGTGGAGGCAACAGTGTCGAGTTTTGATGGTGTTTTTGAGAAGTTCCGATCAGAGGCTGCAGGAAACAAGGCGAATCTCATCCTCTTCTTGGCTGACAATGACCCTGCCACCTCTCTCAGTTGGTGCCCTGGTATCTATGTTTCTATCCATGCATGCCCTTTTTCTTCTTTCTCCTGCACCATATTCAAATCCGACACTTTTTGCTTCAAAACTTCTGATTTAATAGCCATAAAGTGTGAATTTGTTGATTGGCTGCGCTAATTGAATTATATTTCATGGAGCATTTGAAAATTTCAACGGGAATTCTTTGCTGAACTAGCACAAAAAAAGGGTGAAGGAAGATTGGTTTTTTTTTTTTTTTTTTCTGTCAATATTGGGGAAAACTGTATTGAGAATAGCTTCTCACCGATTAATTTTCTGTGCATGCTTTAATTGACTTCTTTTACTCTATGGTGGTTAATGTAAATTACCAAACGAAGTATAATATTGTTAGAATTTGGTGACAGTTACAGAGTGTTTGGTTGGGGAAAATGGAGAGGAGGGTGAGGGATTTCTATAAACTAGAGAAATCCATGAACATAGTGAGAGTTGAACTTGTGATCTACATAAAGTGTGACTATATCTTTTTTTTTTAATATTTTTCTTTTACTTGTTAGATTGTGTGAGAGCAGAACCTGTGATCTACAAGAAGCTGGAGGCTTCATCTGATGACATAGCACTTTTGAGAGCTTATGTTGGAGATAGACCAACATGGAGAAACCCCCAGCATCCATGGAGGGTGGATCCTAGGTTCAAGCTCACTGGGGTGCCAACATTGATCCGTTGGGAGAATGACACAGTCAAAGGTCGCTTGGAGGATCATGAAGCTCACGTTGAAAGCAAAATTGAAGCTCTTGTTGCTGACAAGTGACAAATGATTGCCATAGCAGAGTGTCTTAGTTGGTATCACATGGTTTAAATAATGTATGCTGCACTTTTATCTGCAATTTATCCCCTTAATACTTCATAACTTTGTTGCTAAAGAATATATTAAAGGATGAGTACCAATGGTAACCGGACAAGGGAAAGTCTATGAATCCGTGTTTGGTTTTTACAATGTGTTTCAATTTGCTTGTGATTTTAGGCAAGTGTCTACAAAATGCATAGACTGAACTTAACTAAGCCAGTGTAAAATTGAACTTTATGAGTTGAAAGAATTGAACTGTATAACTGTGTAGATTAGTTGAATTAAACTGCATAGTTTGAGTGAACTGCATCATAAAGTTCCCTAGTTTGTTCATGGCTCATTACTCATGAATTTCCCTAGTGTATCTCCTCAAAAGATCACAACAATTTTACTGTACAATCCCTGCTCTCATTTCCTAAGAGTCGACACAGAAAGTTGAGTGATAGGCATTTACATGCCACACATAATCTTATCTCATTATTGCATATATGCTTGTGCTATGTGGAAGATGAGATGAGTTTGAGCTACATTATTATACTAAAACTATTCATGGTTTTGAATTGAATAGAAATCATTGATAACCTGAGCAAAACACAATGACCGATCCATTCAGAAGCAAAGATAGACCAATTGGTTAATGGAAAATTTATCTCCTAAATTCAAAAAGCAAAATTTATCTCCTAAATTTTGTATTTTGTAGAACCCTTCTAGAGGGCCTTACTGATCCAGATTTTATTGCTTTACCAGTATTTCTGTTACATGACCTTCATTCATAATCGAAAGACAAGTGTAAATAATTCTTCACCCTTGTAAGATGACTTAAAACGACTAATTTTATGTTGCACATGCTTATGGATTGAGATAATAACACCAGACCAAACTACAAGGTGGAAGATCAAATTTTAATTCCAAAATTATGCTGTTATTTCTTCTATGAACTATGGGCTTATTTGTTTATATTTATTTTTTATAAAACAAAATTGTTTTTTAATAAAGTATGTAAATTTCTATTTTCTTGAGTGTATGTTTAATATGTTACTGTTAAAATAACTAGTTTTCTATTTTATAAGTAATAAAATTTATCTGCACTGATTTTTAAAAATCATATTTGCTATAAAAGTGCTAATTTTAAGTTTAAAAAATTGGTGGCCCTGTATTTGCATTGAATTAAAGAAAAACGTCAATGATTGTTAGTTTTTAGTTACACATGCAAAACGAAGTAGAAAAAACCATATCTTCAAGCTGATGATAGTTTACCTTGTGTCTGCTATACACACCCTTCTGCATTATCTACCTAGGCAAGAAATTCAACCACAATTCAATAAAGAAAAATTGGAAGAACTACTTTTTACCCTCATTCCTGGATTTCTCCAGAGAAGGAATATATGATAATGGGGTATCAAAATTTAAAAAGCAAAGGCATCAGATGCAATACGAGGCACAAAAATATCAGGAATATTGAATAAAGTGACTTTAAACTTAAACTCAGATGTGAACATTGCAGAAATCTACGAACACATACTTTGGGGAGGGAACAGGGCAAGGCTCCTCAGGGAATGATCATGTAAAAAAACTATAACCAAAAAATTAAGAACACACCTTATATTATTAAAAACACAAACTCCTAATTACATAAGTTCTATAGTGACTATGTTGCATGGAAACGACAATCATACCATAGATAGATAGATAGAAGGTATCAAATGAAAAGTTTTATGAGAAATATAATAATAAATCTGCACTCACCAAGATAGAGAAAAATACTAATGATTTTTAGTGTTCATGTGATCACTTTGAGTCTTGACATGTGTGATTGTATGACTCAAATTTACAATTTTCATTTTACACTGTGTAAAGAGCTTTCACTTGATACCCCACATGTATAAGAACTTTAAAAAGCTTATATTCCAAAGATGAAAAAATGAAAAAGAAAACATACGTAGATTGTTCTGCAAACATTTATATTAACAAACATATATCTAACAAGTAGGATGACAATGGATTTGATATAAATTATAATAGTAAGGAGAACAGAAAAATGGAAAAAACAAGAGAAAGGAGAAAATCCTAATAATTGAGGAAGCATATAATTCTTAACTTTATGGGAAAGAACCTGAAAACTTGATGAAAATATCAACTCTGAACATTTGAAAGCCTAGGGGACCAACTTCACTTGCTTTGAGAAAGCATCATCTGTAGCAGTTGAATATATCTCAAAATTTTAAGTCCCTTAATTTTTACTTACTATTGAATTGTCTACACATCTTTTTAGCAAATATTAGTATTACTAAATTTGTTAGCAGCATCCAAAGCTATAATTATGTTGATCACAGAAAACAGAATCATCCAAACTTGATAGGTAGACAGATAAAGTAGATATAGGGATTGTGTCCAGTGAGAGTAATTTTATGAATAAATTTAACTGCATAATTATACATTAACGTTATGTGATTAATTTAAAAACATGTTAGTTTAAAGAATACTACATGATTTTTATGTTTAACCTTGTTCAGTCAGACATTTATATTAACGATGTGCAGCTCCTCAGGTTACACGTATAAAATTAAAAACATGCAGAATATTAATTGTTATTTCAGAAGGAAACTCTGCATAATGGTTCTAACTCTCTGAAGATCTAAACTTATCTTAATCACATGTTTCAGACAAAAAATTTCATATTGATATCTGAACAGATTATCCTACATGTGCATTACTATATAACAACCAATTTTATCATGATAAGAAACAATTAAGATCGATAATAGTTGTTGCACCAAGTTATTGGACTGTTATTAGTTATAAGGAAATTTGTACTAATGACATAACTCTTATCAAACTTAAGTCATTCATGAGCTTAAATTGTAATGATTACACCTGACTTTTTCTTATTAAGTAGATCTATATTCATGTAACATATAATTAAATACTGTTAACTATTTTATCTTACAAAAGCAGATGCAGTTTTACAAATTTTCATGGAAAAAATCACATCATTCGAATCTTCTAACTGTTAGCATTCAGCACAATCACATTGATGAGGATCTCTCTCTGTGGTAAGCATGACTAGAATGAGACTTAGTTAGAACAGGTATGATGCATGACATGAGCATAAATGGTATGTATAAATAAAACCAAACCCTCAGAAATATTCTCAACACAGCAAGAATTGAAAGATGAAGTTTTGTAGTTACATGAGGGCAGTGACATTGGTGATGATGATGGTAGGTTTAGTGGCAGAAGTTGAAAGCAGTTCATGCACAACCACATTCTTCTCTTCTCTTGTGCAACTCATTCCTTGTAGGGCAGCAGTTGCTCCTTTTAGCTCAATTCCACCAACTGATGCATGTTGCAATGCCCTTAGGGCATTAGGGCAACCTTGTTTGTGTGTCCTTGTCAATGGCCCTCCAATTTCTGGGGTAGACCGTAACATGGCCTCACAACTCCCAAACAAGTGCACCACAAACTTTCAACCATGTAACCTTTCTTCTCTCTCTTTCAATGCTGATACACTATATATGAACATGGACATTGAATTTCTATACATAAAACTAAATCATATGATTCATGGTTTTACTGATTTTTATATCACATTTAATCCTAGAACTCTTCAAATTTAAACAAATGATGGTGTTATGGGTTTGTTTCATGAAGATTTAATATATAAGACCAATGTTGATTTAGAATCATGTAATTAATTTCTTGAATATTGGTGATATTTGGAATCTCTAGTCTCTCCAACATTCAGAAGGTCATTCATAGTTTTATGTTTGTTATCATTTAGACAACAATATTATTTTGCATTTAAATACAGTTTTGAAATAAAATAATCAATTTTAGTTTTCTAGAGTTATTTTAAATAAATAATAAGAGGAATTAGAGTGTATTACTATATTTTTGTTGTCCATGATTTAAAAACAGTTGGATTTTGTAAGGTATCCAAAATATTTGTTTAGTGTTCAGATTGTAGATGTTTTTTTATCTTTTATCTAAAAAGATTGAAACCAAAATACATAATAAACTTTATATGTAGTTTTTTTTTAAAATGAAAAAGGTTATAACAATCCGGCTTAATGGTTAATATTATTTTTGTTATTAAACAGTGATAAATCTTGTTTCAATAAATTTTCTTCGTGTCACAAATTTACCAAGTACTTCTAAAAACGAAAAATAAAATAGTTTTTTTCATAAAGTTTGTATGAAAACTGAAAACAAGAATTTAGAGAAGTTTTATGAATGAACTCTTACAATTTCACAGTTAATTTTAGTTTATAAAGAAATGCATCATATTTTTTTCTGAATTTTCTATATTAGAAATATTTATCGAGAAATTTGTTAAATATTGTATTAATCAATACATTAAATCATACATTGTAACATTTTTATTATGTAAGAATGTTGAGGGAAAGGAAAAAGAATTGTTATGAAGTAGTTTGTGTTGTTCTCTATGAATGTTTTGGTAGTGAAAGAAGATTAACCTTCATCGTCTCTTTATGCAGGTCAAAGCATGTGAAAAAATCAAGTTGACGATAGGATGGAATGTTATTAGAAATAAGGGTTTTTTATTGAGAAGTAATTTATGGAGTGATTTCTTATAATAATGTTCTAAGACATGGATAGATTAGTTTAACACATGTTGTATGGTTCTTTTTTATAATTGTTCAAGAGATTAAAAATGTTATAGTAAAATAAGTAATTTAACTAAGAGAAAATAATGAGATTTAAATTAAAGATAAAAAACAAATTTGATTTTTTTTAAATGGCTTATTTTCTTCAATACGGTAAAAAGATGAAAAAAAACACATAAAAAATAATTTATTATGAAAGTGAAATAAATAGTCTTGTTCTTGTAGTGAAAGTACTTTTATAAATATTCTCTTACTGAACTTTGCAATTTTTGTACAACTACAAAACATGCTACGTGGTTTTACTCATATTTAATTAATGTTCAATTTATAATGGCTAGTTCCTTCAAATTTTTAACCATGAATTTTGCATTCTTTTTCACAAATTCAGCTCCAAATTTTGGAGATAGACACACACACTATTAACCAAAATTGGGAACCGAGATCAAAATTATGGACAAAAAAAATCTAAAATTGGACTTCAATTACTATTTACCCATCATAGTTTATTCTTTTAAGACATTACCTCGTAAATCTTATTTTATTTTATTTAGATTTAAATTTAAAATTAAAACTTAATCAACTACCAATACTGAACAATATTATCTCTCGTAGCTTATTAAATATAAGCTGAACAATATTATCTCTTGTAAAAATATTTACTATCTCTTTAAAAATACAATTTGAACATCTTACTTCTAAGAAAAACCAATTTAATATTATTGCAATTTTAGTCACTCTTAACTTAAATGCATTATCACCCAAAACATGCACCAATACAAGATCAATCTTCAAATGGTAATAACAGTTCAATGCTAAGTAGGGTTAGGTTATTAGAAAATGTTCATATTATATTTTCAAAGTATTTAAAAAGGAGTGCATTTTTTTTAAATAAATTTGCGTAAAACACTTAACTCTTCTCACATATTACCATAGCTATTCTTCTATGCACATTGTCCATATATTAATAATCTTAATCAAGTTACCAAGATTCAAAAAACTAAACACGACTTCCACAATTTTGCAAGACCAAATAAATATAACTTTTTTTCTCAAAAAAATCAAATAAATAAAACTTTTAGAAACAAACATGTCTACAACTTCAGTATAAATATAAGAACACCTAGAAAAACAAACACGACAGGATTTATAGCTCTAGATAAAACAGAATCATTTGGTTTAAAGTCAATTTTTTTCTATTATAAATCGGTAATTAATTGCATTTTAAGCTATTCCTTCATGCACTTCCATAACTTTGACCTACACTCCCATAAATTTTTGTATTTCGAATCATTTCAGATTCCACGATAAAAAATAAATAAGCATTTCAAATTATATAATCCGGATTATGTATTCCAAAATAAATAAAAATATATATTTTGAATTATAAATTATGGAATAAAAAATCTAAAATACAAAATTTACATTCCCAATTACATAGTCTGGAGCACAAATTTATGGGGGAGCAGGAAGAAACATATGGAGGTTCAAGAAGAAGCTGCCTCCATTTTAATGTGAAGTTGATTTCCAAACCAAAGTAAACTGGTCCACGAAAAAAGTAACAAATTCACCAAAGCATTTAAAAGGAAGAAAGACAATGTTAAATTCGATAACTTACAATAAGTTACCTTTGTTAACCCCTTAAAACTTAAATCACATTTTTTTAATCATCACTAGCATAATGAGAAAACAATAGCACACTGATCCAGGGACAAATGAATATGTATTGTTTAATGTTTTAAGATAATACTGTGAAGAAAATGTTATAGTTTACCCATGGCCCAATTATTAAGGCTCCTCTATATGTGATGTGATGATAGTAGGTAGAAAAAAGAATCACATTCAGTGATTTGCGCCCTTGTGTGTCATAAGAAACTATATACAACACTGACTAGAATACTAGCCTATAGGAGCACAGGGGACTGCCTTCTAATTTAAAAATTTTGAATTTTGTCATCACTTGGATGAGAAATATTACATATCAAAAAAGTGGAAGAGACAAAATTACCAGTCCTTAATCCTACAAAACTTCAACACCCTCCTAGTTGAGCATGATTTGGCAAATCTAGCAATGCTTTCAACCAGAAGCAGATGCAGCTCTCTGTTTATCAAAATCCCCTTGTTCTTCCTTCGCAAACTCTTCAATCAATTCACGCTGTCTCTCTGTCAGGTTGCTGCAGAACATCACATAAAAAGAGATCAATTATATTATAGACATCTATCATACCATCACAAAGAAAAATCTTTCCCCAGACAATCTGATCCTAGACTATTTTTATTTGTGGGGTGAGCAAGAGGTGTTTATTCCCCATTTGAAGCCTCTGAATCATGATTTGGACAAAATTGAAGAGACTAACTTTTAACACAAAATCAAGGTTTGGAGCTGTTTCCAAATGGAATTTCCAGCATGCACATAGTAGTTCATAAACAACAATCGACATCAAATATAACACTCACTTTGGAATGCTGACGTTAAAATGAACGTATTGATCCCCAAGTGTGTAAGAATTTTTTGCCTTGATCCCTGTTATGAGAACAAACAAGTTAGTAAAGATGAAAAAATCACCTTAAACTGAACACTTAAAATCCATCGAACAGGTTCATGGAATTTAAAATATACTTTCACACAATGCTGTCTGGTAAAATACTCTCAAATTACCAATATACGACATCATATAACCTACCTTTCTTTTTCAAAACCACCTTTTGACCAGGTTGGGTGCCAGGACGAACCTGCCAATCACAACCCATCATCAAACATCATCAGTTACCAAAACCAAAATGCCATGAGAAATTATGTACAAAAGCAACACAAACCTTAAGAACAACATCTCCAGTAAGAGTTGGGACCTGAATCGTTCCACCCAAAATTGCCTGAAAATAAATATAGCATTCAAGTTATTTTCAATATTTAGTACTCCCCATAATGCAACAAAAACCAATAGTAAGATGTTTCAGATCCTAAACATTTACAAAATAGAAAGAAACCATAAATCTACCAGAATTAAAAAAGGTTGATGATTGCTAGTTCCCCAACCACAGATCTATTTAAATGTTCGAACACCTTCAAGTCAATCAGGAATAAACTAACATTTTCCAAAACCTGCTGTTTGTTTTTGTCCATGAAGATTTATAATTCGCAGGGTCACTTATTTAACTAGTTCTTGTCTAAAGATTTAAAAACAGAACTTATAATAAGCACATTTAGGGTGTGTTTGGATTGCAGTTAGAAAAATTAAGTTTGGTTAAATGAAACTGAAAATCTCACTCAACGGAAAGCTTTAAGGTTTTACTTTCAAAGCAACCCACGTTTGGAGCTCAATGAAACAAAATAAAAATTTGCCAAACATCATTTGTGACTTTCAATGCAAAGTAAACTTGTATTTGAGCTCCCAAACTGAAAATCAAACACACACTTAGTTTGCCAAATGATATTTTTTAGAGTTGCAAGAGGGAATGCAGGTAAATGGATTAGAATGGAGTCATTAGGATGCTAGCATCATATTGGAAGAACAATCCAAATTTTCAAATAAATGACGATGGACAGTCAAGAGATGTATTCTAAGAAGAATTCCATTATTTTTTTTTTCAAATAAATGCATAAGTGGAGTGCCTTACCAAGCCAGTTTTGTAGGAGAATTGATTTAGTTTAAATTCTACTTTCTTAAAATGGTATCAAAGTCATTCAAAGCCTATCCTAGCAAGGTGTTGGGCCTCATGTCACCCACTATTGAGTTTCCCTCTAGTCTCACACTTGAGATGTTCAATCTTCGGCATAAGGTGTGTAGAAGAGCCCACATCAAGTGGAGAAAAGGTTAGATTATAGTATATAAACTTTGTAAGATTGAATTGGTTCTTAAGAGTCTCATTCATGAATAGAGTAATGAATCTTTTCCTACATAAACAGGTTCAAGTGAAGATGAAGCATCCAAAAACCAAAACAAAAGAAAAGCGTGTGAATGAGACTCTTGTAATGAGTATTACAATTTCTTAGAACTCTTTAATGGGGAAGTTTGCAGAGCGTTACACTAATGGGGTGGCTAAAACTGTAATAATCTGAGACAGCAAATCTCTTATGGGATGGTTTCACGGACGTAGGCAAGAAGGTGCTAAATCCTGTGAATTGTGGTCCGTTCCATCTTATCAATTGGGCATGTGCATGATTGCATTGGGGCTTTTCCCCAACAGTTGTATCATAGCCATGGTGGGTAACACAAGTTTGAGATGTTGATATTTGATTAACAAGTAAACTTTAGTTTTGGTAAATACAATTCAAGGGCTTATAATGCAGAAATGTCTCGATCTGGCTTTAGTAGATGAAAAAGTTGACTTACATGAATGAAAAGGTAGGGAAAAAGATCCAAATAAAGTTGTGAGCATGATTAGGTTAGCTCTTGTCATCAAGTATGTGATGAAGGACACAGCATTGAAGGCCTTGTGTGGAAGAAACTCAAGAAGAACTATGCATCCAAGCTGACAAAATGGAGATGAGAGGTAATCCCCATAACTACACTAATAAATCAACCCCTTGTGACAATTCTTAAATGCATATGCCAATCTATAATGAGGAGTGGCATTGTAGTCGTTGGCCTAACTTTTAAGGCCATACAAACCTGTGATTGAAACATTGCTATTAGGGAACACAATGTCGAAGTTGGATGAGGTGACTTGTGCTCCAAAGGAAAGAGGGAATGATGAGAAACGAAAATATTGATACTGAAGGTTAAGCATTAGCCCTGGAGTAGACCAACTAAGAAAGGAGTCAATCAAGGAGACATGATGGATTCAGAGGAAGAACAAAATTGCAACCACATCAGTAACATGATATGAGAAACATGCAACATTACTGTTGTAGGGAGAAGGATTTGCGAGATCAATGCAACAGATGAGGGAGGAACTGGAAAAAACTAAGTTATCTATAGAGATAATGACAACTCAAGGCTAACATGGTAAAAAACTTAGATGAAGATGTGTAGATTGGCAACTGCAGGAGGTTGCTAAATCAAAATAAGAGATGGATTTTAGTACTTCAAAGAACACTTGTAGAGACCATGCGATGTTTAACAACTTGAAAACTAGCTAAGAGTTTGAGCATTTCACGTTAGGAAATATGAAGTGAAAATGAAAGACGTTTGGAGTGAGAAAATGGTTTGTATCTTTTGTTGCTGCCAGTATCACTTCATTGGAGAATATGGCACTTCAAGGGTATGCTGGTACAAAGTAGGAATGAAAGGTGTACAAGGGAGGCACTTGGCTTTGGAAGGGAAGGCAATAGTCACAGCAAAGTCGAGAAGGCAAAATTTTGCAAAGAGGAGCTATTATGAAATTTTAATTGAAAGAAGTGTTGGAAAGAAATTTCAGTTTACCAAATAAATTTAGTAGGAGGAAAGTATTTTCATTCTTGGACTCAACCAAAATGAGAGGGTCTGCGGAGAAATGGGATAGCCAGGGTTATTGATAGTAGATGGCAGACTATGGCAGTCAGCCAGCAAAAAGCATTCTAGCAAATTGCCAATGTATGGCAACCAAAATAAAAATAAAAATGCATGATAAATATTGAAAAATTATGAAATAAGTCAAAATCTTACAATAAAATCCAGTTTTTTACTTTAAATAACAATGAAATGATAACAAAACAGCCTTTTCAATAAAGGCATGGTGGTTTGTAGATCGGTTGGTTGGAATATTCCAAGGTGGAAGTAGTAGACAGTCAGAGAGGTCAATGGGTGGTTGCCAGAGATAGTGGTCACAGCATGGTGGTTTGTTGGTTGGTTGGAATAATCCAAGGTGGAACTAGTAGACAGTCAGACAGGCCATTGGGTGGTTGCCAGAGATAGTGGTCACAGTTGTTGGTGGCTGTGGGATAAGATAACGGATGTTCATCGAGTCTCCTTAATGAATGGAATCGTGAATTTTTTTTTCCTTTACAATAAAGAGATCATGAAAAGAAGATGAAATATCGCAACCAAAGCAAGCAAAGAAAGCAGATGCAAGCGAGTGACCATTTGTGAGAGTTCACTGTAATGAGAGATATCATTTCTTAGAACTCTTCATAAAGGGTATTATTAAGGCATGTGTAGTGACAATATGGAAATGGTTAAAATTCTTGTAATCATATTTGAGATGGAGAAATTATCGGGAAAAACCTATGAATGTAACCAAGAAGTGTTTGAATCAAATCAATTACTACGTCATGACTATTTAATTCATATATTTGCCAGCCACCATGGAATATACTAGAATGGTAAATAAAATACAAACAGAGCCGACAATATAAATTATTATTATGAAAAATACACATCTATACATAATTTAATTTCTGTATGGCATGTTTATCTCCGTTTCTAATTCACATTATTTTTCAAATCTGCATAAGAAATAAGTAAACCACACACAGAAGTAACTTTTAGTTGCTTCAGGCTGATTGGAGTCTAGAGGCAACTGCAATCCGTGTCAAACATGACGGTCGTAATGCTAGGGGAAGGTGATTTACACAAAAAGGCTTACTTTGGTAAAAGGAAAAGTAAAGATTATCCCTCTCCCCTCCCAACCCCAATGAAGGTGTCACAACTCCATAGTGTTAAGAATAGGTGGAGCATTTCACTGATCCCAGATTGACAACAAATATGCAAAAATATGTCCAACTTGGTCAAAACATTTTCTCTATCTATGCCATGACACCAATTTGCTTCCCCAGAATTATAAACTGATACTACGAACAAATACAGGTATACGTAAATAGAAAGCTGAAAAAAATCAACTAGAAATAGGCTTCAAACTGTTTAATAGAGAAACATTACCTGAGTGATACTTAAGGCAGCATCTACATGAATATCAGATCCTTCTCTACGGAAGACAGGATCTTCCCTGACCTGCTCAAAGGAAAATGATAAATAAATAATTGGGCTTGAGAGAAGATATAGGAGAAAAATGGAAATGATGACCAAGTAATGAATAGATTAAACAGTCACCTTAATAGTAACATAAAGATCACCAGGGTTATCTCCATCAGGATCTGCACCGCCACTTCTATAAACCTTTATAGTTTCATTGTTGTCAATTCCTACATATGTAAGAGCATGTCAATCGCTCAACCCATTTTTTTTTTCCTTTTAGCTCCCACAATTAATAAAATCAAATTAGTCAATAGAAAGATAGTCAACACCCAACATTGCTCTAAATTATTAAAAGGTCAGTGATCAAAAGCATTAACTTTACTATATGTAAAATACGGTAGCTTGTTTCTGATTGTACTCGTTGTCAGATTAATACTAATACATAATGGCAAAAGTCAGAGTTAGTAATTGATCTCTTCCTAGCTTTTACCAAACAAACTTTATTCCAAAAAGCAATATAAGGAAAAATCCATAGGAAAACTACTCATTCATTTGACTTATTTCTTCGCAACTTGTAATATGAATATGATTCACCCAAAACAATGCACTGTAAAATTTTAAGTTGTTACCAGCCATAATATCCAATTTGATTGATTTTGTTCCTTTGGTAACCTTTGCCCCATTGCATGACTTGCAGAAATTCTGACACCATCAAAGAAAAGAACAAAATTACAAGCTAATTGTATGAAAAATAAGTACAAATACATGAATATGATGAATCTACACTATTCATTGTATAATTTATTTATATGGATTGCCGCTAAATAGGAAATAGAAAAGCAACAATAATAAGCAACATGGCAAGTTACATGAATCACAGCCAAATCCACTGTATCCAAATTTACAGAATAAGAGAATTGATATGAAAAAAGTTAAATGTTTGCATCATACCGATACAATTTTGCCAGTTCCCTTACAGGTACCACAAGTACTCTCCATCCTAAATATGCCAGTTTGTACAAATGTCTGGACATATAACAAAAGCCATCAGGTTAACATCATTATCATGATAATAACAATAATAATACATTATTAACGAAATTTATATTTAAGACAATACTGACCACTCCTGATCCTTTACAGCGCTTACAAGTTTCAGGTCTTGTACCAGGAGGAACACCACTCCCACCTGAAATAGTCAACAAAGAAAAAATTTGTCACCTTCCAGTGCACATGCCTTGCAAACTAAATTACACATAGTAGAGACAGCTAAAATCTAAGAATGTAAATTATGTTTAAGTCATGACCATACCACAAGTGTTACAGAGCACTTCTGTTTGAAATGTAACATTTTTGGTGCATCCTCGGACAGCTTCCATAAAAGATAGTTCAATAAAAGTCTGTGAACAATAATAGAGCAAGTTGCATTTCCACAAATAAGTGCCAGAATAGTTAGAAATGTCCAGAAGATATGAAGAGAAAAAGAACCTTGACATCTTCTCCACCAATATTCTGATGAAAAAAGCTCTTGACAAAATCCTGACCACAATTTGAGGGAAATGCTAAGAGAAAAGCACAGTATTCTTCAAATGTGGGACATGTAATTCAAGCAAATTTCTTAGACAATTTTTATTTATTATAATGCAATTATTTATTGAATCATAATTTTCTAATTATTATTTTCTACTACAATTAAATTTAAAAGCAGAACAGAGGCACAAACAAACATAACATATACAAATTAAGATGCTTGATTGTTTGTATGATTATTGAAGCTGTGTATTTGTAAACTATTAAAAACTAAACAGATTATTCCACCATTAAACTGTACTAGTAACTGATGCAGCTGCATGATTAGTGTCTGAACAGAACAGAACAGAACAACAACAATAATAACATCACATTTAAAATTAGAACTACATAGTTATTTCTATTAAGCAAAATTCCTAATAAAATATCTACAGCAATGAAGACAAAACTACCAAAAAATTATATAGAACGAACCAATACACAGTGAGACATGACCAATAGCAAGAATATAGAAAGCAGCAAGTAATTACATGATCTCGAAATATCTGCTCAAATGGATTAAAGCCACTGTCACCTCCAAAACCAGAGCTTTGTTGGTTTACGTATGCATTATGGCCAATCTACATATCCATATTAAATCAAATCAAATCACTGAGATGATTAATAAATAAGATAAAACAAGAGTATGTATGGAAAAGACTAGTTTCAAGATTTCAGACACTTTTGGGGGTTAAAAAGTTGTTTGCAATATCAGATGTGTGTATCATTGAACTTGGTAAAAGCTTCTTTTTTTTCTGAAAATTAAATTGACTATGACTCTTGAAAATTTTAGCTTATAATTGTTTTCCAATAGCATTTTTTCCCTTTCAACTTTATACTTTTGTTTGCTATTTTCCAATAACAAACAAAATTTATTATCTTAAAACTAATTTTCATTATAATCTATTATAAGAATAATTGACTATCCATATAATCAATTATAGCAATAACATGATTTTTACAGCTATCCCAAACACATCTAAAAAAAGGTGATAATTGTAACCGCCTAATCCTTTTGTTCAACTTTTCCCCCTCAAATATCTCTATCCTCCAACTTCATAAAACAGAGGTCTCCTGAGTCCAGCTATTATTCCCTTGTTATGCTCTTATGATCTATAATGTAGGTTTCTTGTGAATAAAATCAGTAACCTGCCCTATAAATTTACCCCAATAGAGTAACAAAAAATGTTTGGCAAAGGTAACAAAAGTATTTCTGGAAAAGCATAAGACCTGATCATACTGTTGACGCTTTTCCTCATCCTTCAAAACCTACAATGCAGTTATTCAAAGGGGGAGGAGTCAAGAAATCATAATCCAGTTCACTCATCACATAACAATTTACAGTGGAGCTCTACATAAATAACAAGCACAACAACAGTACACCTCATATGCCATTGAAACTTCTTGAAACTTCTTTTCAGCTTCAGGGTCATCTTTGTTTGTGTCTGGATGGAGCTTCTTTGCAAGCTGAAGAATATGAAGAAAATAAAAAGTAAGAAAAAAGGCAGAAATAGAATTATTTCAGACAAATAACTCAAGCTCATCGAGTGCATTTGAAGAATTTGTCACGAGAATAAAGGAAAAATAAAGGGAACTACATGAAATATTTTCACAAACATACAACTACTGTAGGTACTAAAATCTTACAGAGGGATGTATTACGAATAAGAAAATCATAAAACAGGTGCCAACAACCAAGTATAAAATTAAACAGCAAAAGGAGAAAAGACGTATTTCTGTATTATATAACATTAATGAGTGGTTGGCATACGTAACAGCAATATGATAGAAAACAAGCTCTACCCACACAATCCAAACAACCATTTTAATCTCGCCCACTTGGGAAATGACAGCAATACATACTATAAGAAAAGGAAACAGTTTGCAAAACGTTTTGGGCAAGACTTGGAATTAAAAGAGAATGTAACATGTGACACCTTTCAACCAGGATAGGTAAGAAATCACAATATTTTACCAGGAAATAAGTCAAATGTTCACTTAAAGCTTCAAAAATGTTCGTTGATGCAAAAATACATTTATATTAAACTAGTCAAGTAAAACCTACCCCATAGTATGCTTTCTTTATTTCAGAAGAACTTGCATTCTTACTCACACCAAGCACTTCATAATAGTCTCTAGCCAATGATGCTGAAAAGAAATTGAGGGGAAAAAATAAATCATTCAAATTCAAGGGACACTAAACAAATATATCCATCCAGGGGAAAGACCAAACCAGAAATTGCTGAGCTAATTCAACAAAAGTAGCATTAACTTCGGGCCACTTATACTTCATCACCAAAGGAAAAGACAAAATACAAGCCATGAATAACCAAACAAGATTTCCAAATGCATTTCGGTGTGACATCAGCAAGAATGAAAAGTAAGGCAAGCACATAAAGGTAATCCACATTTTATACCCGACCCATGAATGGACCTGGATGTCCCCAAATATGTATTAGCTGCTCCATATAGCAACCAGTTCTTCAAAGTAATACCATTTCCAACTGCAATTAGACAGAGAAGAAAAGATCAGCTAAAAACAAACAGAAAATCACAGAGACCACTTTTTTAATAAGATGTTCAATACAACATAAGAAAAACAACATTAGGACCAACAATTGTCAAACTAATCCAAAAACAACTGACTCATTCGCAGAGTCTTATTCCTTTGTATAATCGCACAACAAAACTAAAAATCCAAAGCAAAAATTGAAACTTGCATTATTATCTTCAACACATACCTTTTGGAAATAAGTTCCCGATGACTCTGGGTGGATTACAACGTCCCGAATTCAATGTCCTAAAACCCCTTTGGCACACTCCTTCATATACCTGAGATTTATCCAAAATAAATCAACCAAACATAACAAAATTGCATCAAAGTAGGCAGAGAAAACGTCTCAAAATTCGAAGTTGGATGATGAATGAAAAATCAAAGGGCGAGAACGATGAAGGGTTGTTCAGTACAGGTTCGTCGGCGTGACGGATGAATTTAGCGGGCAGCGATCGGAGGAGCCTAACGCCATTGGAGCGAAGCATTTGGGAGCACTTCGATGAAAAGTGTTGAATCTTTGGAAGGAGAATTGGGGATTTCTGAATGTGAGCAATAATAGCCCTAAAACCCCTTCCAAAAACCCTAATGCTTTGAGCAATTGGATGGAAGGTTCTAGTTGTCAGTAAGAGAAGAGGGGGCAGAGAAAGGTTTAAACTTAATTTTTAAGAAAATGTACTTTATAATAATTTCATACAATAAAAAGAAACACAATTAGTTCTGCAATTGTTTCTTAGCACATCTCTCAATATAATCACGAAAATAAATTTTTATAATTCTTATATTTTTTTAAGAATATTCTTTCAAATATAGTAAAATGATTTTGTATTGTACATTGCGAAAACGTTCGAAAAAATATATACTTCATAAACAGAAAAAGAACATATTAAATTTTACAATTTAAAATTAATTTTTAATTCTTTTAAATTAATCATTCTAAAACATTTCGTAATAAAAAATCCTCCTTGAACTCACCTCCGTGACGCCATTACAAATCTATTGTGGAGGCCTTAGTAAACATAAAATTTAAGATTCTAAAAATTATCTTATTCAGAGAACTTAAAAAAAAAACAATGACATGTTGATAACTTTAATTAAAAATATAATCGAATTACAACGTTATTTAACTTATTAATTATTTGTATATGTTATTATTATATAATTATTAAATTAGTATTTTAATCATCAAAATATCCCTTTTCAAAATCTTCAAATAAAAATTCATAAAACTTTCTCTTTGATACTTTAAAAATAATTGTTTTAGTTGTAGTGTTGAATGAATAAGTACACTTAAACATATGCTTAAGTTCATATCCATTTAAGTACGTGTCTTGTCTAAATTCGTATTTAAAATGAAAAAATTCTCAGATCAATAATTTTGTGACTTTATTTTCAGAAAAAATCACATAAAGTCATTTGATTATATATATATATATATATATATATATATATATATATATATATGGAGAGAGAATATATGAAAAAAATAGGATAACAAGTTACTCTTATAATATATTTCTTATATCTATCATAAATTTTATATTTATCATATTTTCATAATCTCTATAATTCTCAACCCTCATAATATTTCATACTATAATTATATGATTCATAATACTGTAATTTTCATAAGTTTGCATCCTAATTAAATTCGCATGAAACACTCAAGATCAAAATATAGACTTAAACGAATGTTTATTGTATAACATTAATAAGACATTAGTCCAATAAAAACAATATCATTTTAAATCCAAAGTTTATAATAATATTTTAGGTTTTCATTTTTATATAGTATTTAACATTTTCATATCTCCTCAATGAATAAGAGAAAAACTTTAACCCACTCATTATAGGGAAAAAAATATTACCTGGTGGGTTTAAGTAATGCAATAGTTGTTAATAAAGTTTGCCTCTATTGTGGTTTTTATTCTGTTTGTTTTTTAATACATCATATGAACATTAAATTTAATATTTTGAAATATATTAAAAAACCTTTAATATATCAACATTGATATATTTTCTATTTCAATAAAAAAAATCAACTGAAAATTTGGACTCAAGGTTGATGCACCATAACTAATATATGCTAAGAAGGGTTTCTTTAAATAGTTAGGTCAAAGAAAATGTTTTTATCTATAATAAAATAAATATTGTTTTTAAGAATTCAAATATAAAGTTAAGAATGGTCACACATGATGGAAAGAACAAATTGACCTTTATACTCTTTCTCTTAAGCTTTTTAGTTGAAGGTAGACAAGTTTTCTATATAGATTGATGTATCGTTAGATTCAAATCTCGAATTAAATAACTAATTTTCAATAGATGCAAATTAATTCCGAACTGTACGATCTAAATTACATTTTTTTAAATGTTAAAATTTTAAATAGTTCTTTCATAAATATTAATAAAAATGTACAACTAAATTAAAATTTAGTTTTATACTTACCAAAGAGTCATAGAAGTGATAGGATGAAACAAAAAATAGCATTAAGGACTAATTTGTAGATTATCACATTAAACAAGTTTAAAAAGTTATTAGGTTGTCATTATTTCCTCGTTAAGGTAAAGGCTCACCAAAAGCTCCATAAATAAGACATGAATGTGAAATATTTAATATTTTTACACCTTTTGTAGTGATCGTAATTGACTAAAATCGAACACTTTCTTGAATTTTGTAAGTAACTAATCAGAGGAATGGACACAAAGAGAGCAAACAATCAACATAGAGTGGAGAGTCAAAGAAGTTGTAAGACTAAGTGTAATCTCAACCCATAAGAAGAAGTTTTAAAATAATTTAATAAACTATTAAATCATTCAAATATAACTTCAAATTTTCACCTAAATATATTTTTCATTACAGTAATGGTGCATTGTATTAATTGTAACATCTCATTTAATAATTGTTAAATAATGGAAGGAGGTTAATATAGAGTATTAATATAGTCATCCAAAATAATTATAGTAATGTTGACTATATTTACAACATTGTCAGGAAATAGAGTTAAAGGAAAGTTCCAACTCTAAAACAAAAAATACACTCTGATATTACCACAAGCAAGTCTTACTATACCGTCTCAACTCCTATCCAAGAAGGGATACCTACATCTTTCTATGCTCTCATAATAGTGATCATTACAAAAGAAACGACCAAGCACAAACACACAGAAATGGAAAGGTTGTTCAAAAAATACTTTCCTAGTAGAAACTTTGAACGCCTATCTTGAACATTGCAATTAATTTTTTTATGAGAAGTTTTTCTTTTTTTGGAGATTTTGTGCATATTTTTGGTATTCACATCACTGATAAAATGTTAGTAGTCTGTACCATCTCAGCCTGTTGTCTGAATGCATACCTTCTGCTCAGATTTTCTGTCTAGCGCTTTTACTGAACAACATAGTATTGCTTACAGCATCTGTAGTTCTAATTTATCCCCTATTCAACTACCACCTAGACATAATGTATGAATCTTCAAAATCATAGGAAAAGTTTATATCGAACAACACCATTAAAAGGTAAACATAATCAAAACATATCAACTTAAAGTATTAGCATTTAGAGAATGAAACTAAAGTCACGATAAACTATTCAAAGTCTTTATAGTATAGTTTCTAACAAACCACCAAGTCAAATGCCCATCCTATAGGATTTTTTCTAGTTCACTCCCACGCTATATGACATATCCAGTCTATTAGGCCATTTTATAGTTATTACTATTGAACCACATCTTCAACGACCTAATTCAAGATGCTATAGTAGTGCAATCGGAATTATGCAAACAGATAATATCAATGTGAAGTTACAGTCATAAAACAAAAAATTTTATCATACCGAAAAGCTTTCCCCTTCTTTACACCTTCAAATACATACATGTGTGACACCAAAAGAATGAACATCATAGGTATTTTATCGAAACAACGCATAGAAAAAGAAGCATGGCATCTTTTAAATCAAAGGCAGGTAGATCAAAGATTCAAGGGAGGGAATGGGAAAAGTAAAGGCGAGGTCCTACCAAAAATAAAACCATATGTAGCCACCAGGACCTTATTCACGAGGATTATTCCCACAAACGTAGCCACCAACATACATCCCAAAATGTAAAACCGTAAACCCATCACTTACAATTTTTTCCCCAATTCGCACAGGGTTTTTGATTCCTTCTCGTGCGCAATGTTTTGGTTTGTGAAAGGGGTTTTGCTTTGTGAACGTGAACCTTAACCTCGTCGGGACGCATTTCTGCCACGGAGTCACATTGCGTGGGTTGACGATGAAGGTCGACGTTGTTGTATAGGATGGAGGTTGTTGTCAAGTTCCTACGTTTGCGACAAAGTGATGTCGATGATGGAGGTTTCCAGTGAGTGTGGAGGTTTCGAGTGATGAAGGCTTCGAGTGAGTGAGTGTGGAGGTTTCGAGGTATGTCAATTGCTTCTAACTTACTAACTTAGAAAAAAAAAATTGTCTGAACGAACATAATAACATGAAAATATTTTATTTTTAATAAAAAATAATAGGATTTTTACATATGAAATATGTTCGTAGGTAAAGTTTTTTAAAATAATTTTTATATATTTTTTATGATATTTGTTATCTACGCAGAATTTCATAGGTAATGCTTTGTAGAAAAGTTTTCAACCAAAGTGAGTCATGGTTACCTATGAAACTTTCGTACGTAATTTACTTTCTATTACCCACGAATGTATACTTTATCTATGACTACTTTTCGTAGATAAAATAAAATTATCTACGAAAAATATTTCGTAGATAATTTTTCCTAGATAATAGTCAATTTTCTTGTAGTGAAAAAGGGTAAGCTAAATTGATTAAAAGAAACATACGGTTCATACATAAATATAATATCAATTTCATGTTTCAGCAAAAACACTAAGTTACAATAACACAGAAAATACATTTGACATTAGACTCAGTTATCCAAATTTATGTAAGTGGCATTGGACCTCTTTGTGGCAAGCACCTATGTGTGGTTTCCAAACTCCAAACTCTATAGAGTTTGGCCTCAAGGGGTTATCACCCAACCACTCACAAGGTAAGTCCACTTCTCGTCTAAGACCTGATCAAGTCCAAAGACTAGGACCTCCTACTACTCCTCACGACATAATCCATTATGCTCTATCTGAGCGTGAATGATTATTGGAGTTTCAGGATACCCCCAATAGTGAGTCCTCATGCCCTTACATACACTAGAACATACATCTTAGAATTTCCCCTTGGAATTCTAGATCAACCATATCTCTCATATTCCAAATTCACACATTTACACTACACCTATTGTTAAACATCATTTCATGCATATTCATTCTCCCAAATTATGCTTTAAAATTGAAGGTACTCATTCATCCATAACATACAAAATTTAAACACTCTACTGTAGTGGTTTTTTCTCAAGCTAGAAGGTCTCGCCTAAGCGACAAGTGCCCTCTCACCTAAGCGAGTCATTCTTGCCTAAGCGATGCTCAAAACAAAGAACAATTAAAAACTCTGTGAATTCTCGCTCAGGCTAGGCTTTTTAGCTTAATATAGGTTTTCTCTCACTCAAGCGAAAATGCCTCGCCTAGACGACAACTCGAACAAAGGGCAAAGATGAGTTTCTAGTATTTTCGCTCAGGCGAAAGCTGCTCGCTTGGGCGAAAACACCAGATTCTCAGCAATAAAAAATTTCAAGCATAATTACATTCACAAAAAATCATGTGATTCGATCATCAATACAACACATCAACATGAATAAAGCCATCATTAAGTAGTTCCTAAACGAAATTTAAGGAAACAGTTTAACTTCCCTTACCTTTTACTGAACTAAACTTGGTAAGACACAACCTCAAACAGCAAGGGCACAGAACATCAACTCAACCTACGAAAATTTGCAACACAAGGTCACATGGAAAAAGGGTTCTCTGATTAATCCTCAAAATTGGGCATAATTTTCGAATTGAAAACAAAAAGGAGATCAAAATGGGATTGTTGACTTACTCTAAGGAAAGAAGCGGAGAGAGGAATCCACAGGGGGCTCTGCAAGGACTTCACCTCTACAATCTAAGCGCAAGAAGAGAAGGGTTATGGATGAAGAACAAGAGAAGCAACAGGTAAAGAGCGCAAAGTGAGAATAGTGTGGTAGTGGAAGGTGTTTTGAAGGAATTGGTTGGGCATGCTTAGTTAAGGAGAGAAGAAGAAAGGGATCTCACATTAATAGGGATTGTAATTTTAAAAGATAATTAAAAAATAAATATAAACATCATTTATAGAAGATATTATAAAAAAAATTATTATTATGGTAGTTATTGTTATTTTGTATTTATTATTGTGTTTCATTAAGTTTTAAGTCTATGAAGACCTACCTAATTTTTATATATTTTTAGTCGGGTCTCTGCAATTTAATTTTTTTTGTTAATTAGATTATGTGGTTGTTATCACCTTGTTTGTTTACCTCCACGTATTAAGAAACATAAAATATTGTTGTTAATATAAAACAATATTATGGTTTTAGGTTTTATCGTTCAATATCATCTTATATTAGTCACAAAACATCAAAATTCTTAATCCTTTATAATGACCTAGTAGATGTCATAATGTCAAGTTTCAATTTTTGATCACATGATTAATAAGAGTTGGTAATATCATGGAATATGCATATACATAATATATTTACATTCATTCAATAAGTATTTAAAACTTTTTCAATTGGGTATGAGGATGGAAATGTACATATCCACCTCATCCTCGTCCCCATACCTACCATAATACCCATCTTCGTCATATCCTTGTCCCTGTTTAAATTTTTAAAATACTCATAGTCTATTAAGTAACTTTATATATATATATATATATATATATATATATATATATATATATATATATATATATATATATATATATATATATATATATATATATATATATAGACACATACATACTACACACCTTTTTATTTTTTATTTCTTCTAATTATTCAACTTCTTATGAAATTTGTGGTGGTAGGCCTACTAGATAGGATACTTCATGAGGATAAAGAGTAGATCGACTTAGGATGTCGTATAACGATAAGTGAGAGGATTAAAGGATTAAAGAGAAATTAAATGCATTAAAGAGGCATTAAAAGAGCGATTAAGAGGAGAAAAGAATCGAGGGAGCTGGGAGGATAGTGGACAAAGAAGGGCATATGATGGGAGAACACTTTGAATGCGCTGCTTGATCAGACTCCAAGTCTTTTTGGCTATAACATTTTGGCGCCCAATATGGGGCAGGTAAACACTAGTTATGCATCACAAATTGTGAAGCCCACTTATGTTTTAAATTTTTTTGGCCTGGTTCAATTAGAGGGCACAAGGGCAACCCACTTGTTTTTCAAGACCCCTTTCAGCTGCTCACTTACTTCTCATTCTGTCTCCTCAAACTAGAACATCTCACTATCTTTCTCCTCTTTCTGAAGCAGAAGTTGAGCTAGGGCAATTGTGAAACCCTCCTCCGAGGCAACTGAACGTCCTTTCCTCCAAGTAAGTCGAACCCAACTTCTGTTTTTTTCTCTATTTTTCCAGCTCTTTTGGTGTTGGGTACGTCTTGGGGGTTTTCCTTAGGGCCTCATTTTGTCTACCTAAGTGGTTGTTTTCAACTCTCTAAGTTCATTTGTTGTTTATTTTTATCTTATATAATACTATTTTGATATTTTTTGTATAATTATTTTATTTTCTGTCATTACGTGTAATTTTATCAATGGTATAAATAAATTTTATTTACTATAATATAATAATTTAATGTAATTGCCATGAATTTTTCTTATCACCCACCATCTAACATATATTGAAGTTCAAAAGATGAAATATTAATGGTAAAATTCTATTATTATTAGTTTAATCTTAGTTCTTTGTGTGATTTTGATCAAATAGTGTATTATAACTGTTATTAATGTATAAAATAAGGGATTTCATTACAATTTAAAAAATTGAAGTAACCAAACATTTAAAATACTTTTTAATTTGAATATTTGTTTTCCTTTTATATTATTTTAGAAATATTTCTTAATTTTATCAACTATGTTTCATTCAAGTTTGCAAACTTAATAAATGTTTTGGTTCTTATTAAATTTTATTTGGTATTCCAATATGAAATGTATACAATTATAATTATAATATACCTCTAAATATTTGATATTGAAGAAACCATCATCCTTTTAATATTGAATATTTGATAATAATATTATATTTCCTTTACTGTAATTTTTTATATTAATTATTTTATAAAAAATAATTAATTAATATCAAAAAATAAGAAAGTGGGTATAAGTATGGGTACAAATATATACCCATTATTCAGGGGAATGAGAATGAGATAAAAATTTGATATCCATTGATTTGGGGTATGTGGACCAGGATGCATTTTTTTCTTTCGAAATAAGTATGAGATAGTGAAACTCGTCTCCGTTACGCCCGTTGCATCCCTAAGTATATAAATGGATGAAAAATTTTCATTAGAAACGATTTTGGTGAGGTTAAATTAAGTGTAAAGTCAATATTTTTAACATAGTATTAGAGCTATGAGTTATAGCTTATACAATGTTAAAGATCTCAATCAAAGATAATACATATTAATAATTCAGAAATAAGTTCTTCAAGATAATAAATTAATCATAAAGTTGACTTCTTAAATCATTCATAAAAAATGTTAAAAAAAATTATTTTAGTTATTCAATAATAGTCACAAAAAAGTGACATAACACAACCCTACTTTAACAAAAACTAAATTACAACCTCTCCTCTGATAAGTAATACCTAATTCATATAAATATCAAAATGGTTTTATTAAATAATTAATATATTGTCATTTAAGAGTATGAATTTTAAACTGAATTTATTTTACGAAATTTGGAAGAGATAGATTTAAGAAGAAATATTTTAGGAAAGACATTGAATATTTGGAGAGAAATTGTAAAAGAAATTATAGCTCTCACTATACTATATTTTCTTATATTTTAGCAATGAATTTGGATGAACATGTACTCGAGGTGTAGTGTAGCTAATTTTTTATTTTAATTTGTAATCTATTTGTTTAATAATAATATATATCATTGCTGTTTGAAAATAGAGTAAAAACTAATTTTTAATTGATATAAAATATGTTTTATATAATTTACTTAATTCTCTTTTCTACTCATCTTAAAAAGTGCAGAAAAAGTCGTGTACTTCTTTCTTTTTGTTGCATTCACATAAAGATACACATTTTTCAATCTATTTGTTTTAGTTTTTTTATTTATTTATAACAAAATATTAAAGGGAAAATGGTATTAACCTCCTGATCACCTTTTTTTTTTGCATCCCTTTCAATTTTAAAATACACAACATCTTTTTTGTAATTATTTCAAAATTTGTCAATTTTCATTTGTACACCAAGTTATTATTGTATTATAATAATATTACAACTTTTACACGTGTTTCCCAATTAAGTTCATTTTAAAAGTTTAAAGTGATTTCCAAGAACAAAGTTCTTTCTAATCACATTTGTTCTTGTGATAAATTCCTTAACATGGAAAACTTTCTAATCTCAAGGCAAATATTCATTCCAGGAAGTAACGAACAACTTCATAAAGTCTATTATGTATCAGAACAACTTTAGATAAAAATCATATGCCACTGCATCAACTTTGTTCTCTAATAAAAAAAGTTTACATGAATTGAATAAGAATTTTTTTAGGAATAATCATATATCAAGATTCAAATAGTATTCACTCATGTATATATAAATCATATACGAGCATAATTTGTCATCAACTGTAAAACTCCAAAGTGTGTTTTGGTTTGTGTCTGAAGTTTCACATTCATATTTTAAATGTAAAAATATGAAAATTATTTATAAAAAAAATCTTTATTTTTGTCATAACTTTTTTATCTCAATTATTCAATTTGATTTTTTTTAATTAAGTCTTATTTTTTTTTTAAATATTCAATTAGATCATTTCTAATAGGACAATGATATTTTGACTACTAAATTTTGACAACTTTCTCTTATAATATAATGTATCATTTTTTAAGTGGTTTTTGAAATATTGAGAAAATATAAAAATGAAAAATCACTTAGAAAATACCACCTAAGGTTGTAAAAAAAAGTTGTCAAAATTTAATAATCAAAAAATCATTTTCCTTTCTCAATATATTAATATTAGTGTTGTTTTTTACATGCAATGCCATGTCGATGGACAAAAATTCAAATATAAGAACTGAACTGAATATAAAATATGTGACAAACCGATATAACAAAATTGATGTAGTTTAATTGTTTAAAAATTGGAACTTTATTAAAAAAAAAATAGAGAGTATTCAATTGTGAACGAATAAGGATTTTAGCCATTAGAGAAATCTTGTTTATGGGTCTAATTCTTACCAAGTGTATCTTTTATTGACTTGTCCAACCTAAAAAGTTAACACCAAAGAAGCTATGAACAACTTTTGGCAGGGATTGAGTTGGCAAGGTAAAATATGAAAATTTAAAAACATGAGTTGTGAAGATAAAAGGGAGAAATTATAATATACATTCTTAAAAGGAGAAGGGAAATAAAGCACAAGGAAAGCATCTTTGAGCAATTGTCACAGCAGAAGCACTTCAGCTAAGCACTTTTTCTCTACTTTCACATTGCTGCACATTCAAGAAAGAACTGATCCTTTCAAACACTTCCTTTAACCAAATAACCCCATTCATTAAGTTATTACATCATTTTCACACAAACCTAGTAAAAAACAAATCAAACTATATTTAGGATTCCATGTTTCATACCAAGTAACTCTTCCCATGTGTTGGAATCCCTCATAACTGCAATCTACATACAGAAAGGATGTAATGTGAGTTAACAAGAGGATTTTCGTCCATTGTTTTATGTTTTCTTTTTCCATATTAAGATTGCTACCACTAAAGCTCATGCAGCTTCTACATCAAATTATTCCTTTCTTAAACCAAGGTAGTGAGATTGTGTAGGAAAGTGAGACAACCACCACTGTGTTTTCTTCTGTCTTTTGCCTTCTTGAGTAGAATCTGGTTGCTTCAGAATCGAATATTGGGTTACTTGTGAACAGCCATATAAGCTTCAGCTTGCTGTGACATAGACACATTATTGCATTTGTTGAAGAAGTAGAGTTTGAACACCAATTAAGAAGAACCAGAATTATCCTAAAGAACCTGAACCCCACTTGGAATCACAATCTGTTATTCCATTTGGATGCAACAAAACCTTCCTTCTAACTTTCCTACTTCAGAATTAGAAAACCTCTCGTCTCCAACTTCACCAAAAGTACAAGAATGCAAATCCAACACCACCATTCTTCCTCATTGTCCATTCCCAACCACAGAAAACATTGACCTTTCTGACATAACATCAAAAGCTGATCACAAAGAGGACACCCCAGAATCAATCACAAAAGGAGCTGAGAAAGTAAACTCAGCTGCAGTGTAGGTCAAGATCTGAAAGAAAGAAAACATTCAAAACAGCCACTACACAAACACCAAGAAGCAGGAAGCAATGATTTCAATAAAGAGAAGACAAAGAGGTGCTCCAGCCACAATGAACTCAGTTGGTCCTCAAGTTCAACCTAGTAGGCAAGATGAAGACTACAATCTGAGGGAAACGGATCCACAGCTCGGGGGGGAGCGGTGGCCAAATGCCAGAAGAGGGTGGATGACTGGTGGTGAAAGATTCTCAAGCACACATGATCTTGTTGAGCAGATGTTCTATCTGTATGTAAGGATAGTGAAAGCCAAGGATCTTCACCGAAGCACTCTTACCTCAAGATGTGATCCTTATGTGGAAGTGAAGCTGGGGAACTACAAGGGGAGAACAAAGCACGTAGAGAACAAAACAAACCCAGAATGGAACCAAGTCTACGCTTTCTCCAAGGACAGAATTCAATCTTCTGTTTTGGAAGTCATAGTGAAAGACAAAGAAATGTTGGGAAGAGATGATTGTATTGGAAGGGTTGCATTTGATCTCAATGAGGTTCCAACCAGAGTTCCCCCGGATAGTCCACTGGCTCCGCAGTGGTACAGACTCGATGACCGAAGAGGAGGTGGTGATATCATGGTTGCAGTGTGGATGGGAACTCAAGCTGATGAGGCCTTCTCAGAGGCTTGGCATTCGGATGCTGCCACTGTGTATGGAGAGGGAGTTTTCAATGTCAGATCAAAGGTTTATCTGTCACCAAAACTGTGGTATCTCAGGGTGAATGTCATTGAAGCACAAGATGTGATACCAGGTGACAGAAATCGTCTGCCAGAGGTGTTTGTGAAGGTTCATATGGGGAGCCAAGTGTTGAAGACCAAGATATGTCCAACTAGAACAACCACTCCAATTTGGAACGAAGATTTGATCTTTGTGGCGGCTGAACCATTTGAGGAGAAGTTGACAATCACTGTGGAGGATCGTGTGCACCCTTCAAAAGATGAAGTACTTGGGAAGATAGTGTTGCCACTGACCCTCTTTGAGAAGCGGCTAGACCACAGGCCAGTTCATTCGCGCTGGTTCAATCTTGAGAAGTTTGGTTTTGGAATGATGGAAGCTGATAGAAGAAATGAGCTTAAATTTTCAAGCAGGATTCACCTAAGAATTTGCCTTGAAGGTGGATACCACGTCCTTGATGAGTCCACTTTGTACTCAAGTGACCAAAAACCAACAGCTAGACAGCTATGGAAGCAGCCAATTGGAGTACTTGAAGTAGGCATCTTAGGAGCACAAGGACTTCTCCCAATGAAGATGAGAGATGGCCATGGCAGCACAGATGCATACTGTGTGGCAAAGTACGGTCAAAAATGGGTCAGAACCAGAACAATTCTTGACACTCATAGTCCAAAATGGAATGAGCAATACACATGGGAGGTTTATGATCCTTGCTCTGTGATAACACTTGGAGTTTTTGACAACTGCCATTTAGGTGGTGGCGAAAAAGGTAATGCAGGCACTGCTGCCAGGGATTCAAGAATTGGAAAGGTAAGAATTAGACTCTCAACACTTGAAGCTCATAGGATATACACTCATAGTTATCCACTTCTTGTTTTGCACCCTCATGGTGTGAAGAAAATGGGTGAGCTTCAGCTAGCCGTGAGGTTCACTAGCCTCTCACTGGCTAACATGGTTTACATTTATGGCCAACCATTGCTTCCAAAGATGCATTACTTGCACCCTTTCACAGTTAACCAGATAGAGAGTTTGAGGTACCAAGCCATGAACATTGTGGCGGGTAGGCTTGGAAGAGCTGAACCTCCCCTCAGGAAGGAGGTGGTGGAGTACATGTTGGATGTTGATTCCAACATGTGGAGCATGAGAAGAAGCAAAGCCAACTTCTTCCGCATCATGTCACTTTTCTCTGGCATGATCACAATGGGGCAGTGGTTTAGCCAAGTTTGCCATTGGAAGAACCCCATCACATCAGTGCTGGTTCACATTCTCTTCCTCATACTCATTTGCTACCCTGAATTGATACTTCCAACTTTGTTCCTCTACATGTTCTTGATAGGACTGTGGAACTATAGGTTTAGGCCTAGGAACCCACCCCACATGGACACAAAACTCTCATGGGCGGAAGCTGTTCACCCTGATGAACTTGATGAAGAGTTTGACACATTCCCAACTTCTAGACCGCATGATGTGGTGAGAATGAGGTATGACAAGCTTAGAAGTGTTGCTGGAAGGATCCAAACAGTGGTTGGGGACATAGCAACGCAGGGAGAGAGGTTTCATTCTCTACTGAGTTGGAGAGACACCAGAGCCACCAGCCTCTTCGTGGTGTTCAGTTTGTGTTCAGCTGTGGTTCTCTATGCAACACCACCAAAAGTGGTGGCTATGGTAACGGGTTTGTATTATCTAAGGCATCCAAAGTTTCGTAGCAAACTTCCTTCTGTACCCAGCAACTTCTTCAAGAGGCTTCCAGCTAGAACAGATAGCATGCTGTGATGCATAGTGAAGAGTTCAGAATGCATTTTATTCATTACGTGGAGTTTTACTTTTAATGTTGTAACTTACTTGAATTTCTGCTTATCAAGATCAATCTCATTTGACGATGTTTAGATAGCTGATTTAGATCAGCATCACTGAATTTAACCTTTGTAACAAAACTGAAATGGTGGAACTTTGTCTCATAGTCTGACAGTTCTGTAAACTTACCTAGCCGATATCAATGATAACACAGCAGTCTAATTATGCAAATAGCTTGGTTTGTTAGTTTGACATACAATTAAAGGACACTAATTAAAACCACACCTTCAAAATAAATATTTCTAATGTTTCTTAATAATAATAAAAATCTTAATAGTACTTATCTATAATACATACATAAATAATGCTCATAATTAAATATATAATATTATCTTATAGATGATTGGATAAATAATATTTGTTATTATATATTTATATTTAATATGTTGGGTTGAATAGAGAGTTCTTTGAATTTAAAATTTATAAATCGTTAACCAACCCTATTTAATCAGAATCCATTCCAACACTAATTGTTTCACAAATCGAATATATTTGATCAATGCAATACCATCATCTACCTTCTAATTACTCTTGTTCAACGCAAATAGGAAAATTATGATTTTAGTCTCTTTTCAATTACAGAAACTTAGTTTTGATACCTCTTCCTTCAAACTAGTAAATCAAATCCCAAAGTGTATAAAAATCGAGTTAAAGTTCCATAATTCTACAATACCACGAGCTAATTTATATTGATTTCGAAGTCTACAAAAATATCGTCAACAAAATTAAGTAAGCGCTGCAAAATCTTAGCAATACCAATTTCAAACGATTCCAGTGTTGGAAGATTAAAACCAACTACTACAAAAAAGAACAATAGGCTAAACGCATTTTCACCTAAAATTTACATCCCAGCACGAATAAAGCAGAATGGGATACAAACTGGCAGCAGAGATGTTCAATTAACATAACGTGAGTTAATCCACCTCAACAGAACAACGTATAAACTTTTTGCCTGGCTACTACACACGCACGATAGCGACTTGGATAGAGACAAAACACATACTAATGTATCAATCGATAATAATGTATAAAACAACTAGAACCAAAACTGGTAAAAAAAACTTTAACAAAAATAAAGATCCAGTACAACGAAGACAGTGCGACTATTAGGAAGAGAAAGCTCGACAAAACAGAATGAGGAAAATAATTTAGGCACTCTAGAAGACTAGTTCATGGGGCTTCATTCCTGCCTTCAAAGAAAACCTAGCACCCAAGTAAGACTTCAGGTCTGGAACACTCTCAATTGCCTTTAATAAAGCAGCATCCACGGTTTTCTGGTCATCTTTCTTCTCTTGGGGAAGCACATTTTTCTCCTACAATAGGAAAATTAAAGTAATGATCAGCATCACATAAGTAGCTCAACCTAAAATGGAATACATTAAAATTAAATTGTTAAACGAACCTCCTTCTCTGCCTCAAAGAACTCGCCTTCTCCCTTTGTTTTCTTCTTCTTGGCATCCTTGGAGAAGTACTTGTCATCAAATTTATCAACATTAACACCAGAGATGTCCACTTTTGTGGATGTACCAATGACATATGATTGGTTCACCCTTCTAAGAGGAACACCGTTGATCTTGAAGGGCCCTTAAAACACAAAGACATTAAGATCAGAACAGAAGAAAGTTCACATTTGAATTGAGGGACAAATCATATGACAAGAAACAATAATTGCGGGGAAACATATAACAGTAACCAGAGAACATTATGTTTCACAAAACAAAAGTAAGAATGTTGAAGGGTAGACAACAGCAAAAATAAGAAGCCCTTGTCAATCAATTATGTTAAAGAAGTGAGAAACCAGAGCAATCAGATTAAGTCATTGAAGCATAAGACTACAACAAAATGAAGAACCCGTTACCAACAAAGCTCAGCACGTAAAAACTAGTTGAACAACGTTTAATCTCATCACAAGTACAACACACCTGTTACAAGAAGCAATCCAGATGGAAGCTGCTTCAGGAAAACAACCCTCTTTCCCTTGAATCTGCCAGCAAGCAGGATCAACACAGTTCCTGGAGTAACGCTAGCCCTGAAGAGGAAACACAAAATATAAGACAACAAATAATAGGATATTTTATATATTGGAAAAATGTTCGCTTTTATTATCCAACAAAAACTGCAAAACTAGCTCTGAAGTTCAAAGCACACCAATCACTTGACAAAACAAGACACAATTATCAGAATACATATAACGGATATTTCAATATTAGAAAACTGTTAATTTCATCATTGAACAACAAAATCATATAGACATATTTTTCCTTATATTCCAAACAAGAGACACTACATCTCAGAAAAATATTGACATTTTAAAATTTAAGACCACAGAACAATTAGAGACCCATCATAGCTAACAAATCAAAACACTAAAACGCACACAAACACAATAGATTCAATCTGCATAACATCCCATCCTCCATCCTCCATCCTCCGAATACTAAAAACCCTTCTTTTTTGTTCCACATTTTCTAAAAACAATAAAACCCACATTTTCTAAAAACAATAAAACCCTCGTAACATAAAACACAATCATACCAAACAAATCAAAGCATCAAACACACACATAAGAGTGAGGAAGAAAGGACCTGAGTTTTGCAGGCTTGGGCTTGTGCTTGTTGACAAGGGGCCTTTTGACATCGTCGGCAGGGTAAAACTTGGGAGGCTTCTGGGCTGGGGCGTCGGGCTTAGGCGTAGGGGCGTGGCGAGGGAAAACGCCGCCGTTTTTGGCCTTGATGGCCCAGATGCCCCTCTTGTGGTACATCTGCGACCTTGAGTACTTTCCAATACCCCTAATGAGTTCAGGGTTCCTCGACACGGTTCTCGGCTTCTTCGGCGCCATTGCTGCTTTCTCTCCTTCTGCTTCTTCCTTTCCTTCCGCTGAGGCTCGTGGTGAAAAACCCTAACACTTAGTCTATTATATACCCGCCTCAATTTCTGCTTAATGGGTTGGGCTCTCTAAACTTGACCCATGAAGGTTTGGGCTTTTTTATAATTATAGCAGTGTAATTTATAAACTAAGTGTAATATTTATAATTTTTATAATTATAACAGTGCAGTTTAAGAGATTATTTTAAATTATTCATCATTTGAAAGTGAGTAAACTTAGTGTTTTTTTGTTAATTCTTCAAATAATTTTTATAATTATCTATAATTTCTCAATCCTATAAAATTATCCTCTAGAGTTAATTTGTTAAACATATTAAAATCTCCAGGTAAATTACTTATTTGAATTATAAGTACTAAATTTGAATTGAAATTTGTTTGAATTAGTAGAGAAATAAGCTTCTTTCTTATATTGTTGAGAAATTTCTATTTTTCTCTTCTAGTAGAATGCCGAAGTGAATTATTACACTAAGTCTAACATTTCTGTTAAATGCTAATTGTTTCTTTTTCTTCTCTATGACTTATATTCTTTCAACATTAGCTTTTAAATTAAAAGCTAAAAAGACAAACAAACCCACGTTTTATTTTATTTCTTCAAAAACAATATTTTAATCCTCACTTATCTGAAGGTGTGTTGATTCTATAAATAATGCTAATTACTATTTTTTCATTAAATTAAGCTCAGTGAACATTTTTTAAAACTAGAAGAAGATTGTACTTGTTTCTTATATTTAATCATTTTTTGTAAATTACTTTATGTTTAAAGAAATTGAAAAACTAATGTTCGTAAACAATGTTCTTATAACTTAACTATTCACATTTATTAATTATATTATAATTTTTTATTATATTTGGTATGCTTTCTTAAAAGTTAACTATATAAACTTTTACTTTATAAACAGCAAAGAAACTAGGACGTTCTAAAGGATAATGATATTCCAACAAATTTTTTTGACAAGTATTTGACACAGTTTACGTGACAGCAGTTTTTTTAATTTTTAATAACTGAAAATGTTTGTTCGCACGTGCAGCTAAGAGGGAAAGCAAAATGACATTAAATGTCCTTTAGAGAGAGAAAGTGAAGAGAAAAAAAGGGGGGGAAGTGAAGCCGGTCCGTTGCGCAGTGAGAAAGTGAAGAGAGAGAAGGTGGAAAGTGAGGCGGCCGGAGTTAGTGGTTCAGTGACACAGAGATTCCGGCAATCATTTCGCCGGTGGTGGTGGAGGCTCGTTATCAATGTAACCGAAGACCGTCCCTACCATCCAGAAGACGAAGGTTTTGGAGTGGGTAGTGTATTTGGAAGTCTGAATCGACGCTGCTTGGTCGGCGGCAACCGTTTGGTGGTCGTGTCCGTTGCATTGTAAGTTTCTTTTGGTCCCATTTCACATTTGCTTAATGTGTTGGTTGATGATGAAATTTTTCTCGTTTTCGTGATTTTTTTTTTTGTTTTGCGAACAAGTTGGTATTTTACATGTTTGTTTTTGATGTTGTTGGGGAAAAGTGATTTGGTGGTGTTAGGGTGAATGTTAGTGAATTTTTGAGAACCCATTTTTATCGTTCGGTGTTGTCTGTTATAGCGGTTTAGGTGCTTGAAAATTTGGAAGAAACCCCATCTTTTGTAAGTCCGTATGTGTGTCCTTGTTTGTTGTTGTCTGTAATGTTAAATTTTTGGCAGTTTCGTCATTTGTATTTGATTTCTAGGGTTTCGTTACTGGGAGGTTAAAAATGTGAGGTTGATAAACCATGTCATGTATTCCGTGTTGTGTAAGAAATATATTCTGCTTTGTGACTACATCCCCATAAAGTTGGTTTGGTTACTTTAGAGTTCTCATTCGTGGGCCAATTTGATTATTCTCATAAAAATTTTCCAGTAAATAAGCATAATTGTTGGTCATTACCAAAAAAGAAGAGAAAAATATTATGTGTAACCTTTGAATATCATCTTCTGTTCAGGTAGTTTGAGGGTTAGTGAAAGATCCTTTGTCCATGAAAATGTAGTGGCCGGAGTAGTTGGTCATCACAAAGTTATGGCTGGTGAATGTGGATTGAATGAGAAGGTATTTTTATGTTGTAATTTGTAGACTGGGTTGACAGGAATTTGTTTTATAAATTTAAATGAAGTATTAATTTTTTAAAATATTTTGAATGTTAGGTTCGATTGCGTACTTTTTGTTTAGGTTGTCACATATTACTAGTTTGTTAAGTTAATGGGTCGTTATTATTTTGACACTGTAGGCTCATAATATGGGATTACTTTTTGGGATGTTGATGAAGTGTTCGG
>Ga0214543_1001324_pt1 | contig 47426 bp, 25 predicted proteins | sample CNSS2metaG_FD_160094 | JGI IMG/M metagenome (GOLD analysis project Ga0214543, IMG submission 160094) | Root nodule microbial communities from cowpea collected in UCLA plant growth center, Los Angeles, California, USA - CNSS2 | ecosystem: Host-associated > Plants > Roots > Nodule | place: USA...
AAACAACTTTTAATATTTTTTTTTTTTTTTTACTTTTTATTCTTTACTTATTATTCTTCCTCTTTCTTTAAGCTTTGACGTCCTTAAATTCTTCCATTCTCAAAAAACTTTCATTCTTCATCCATGCCAATTGCATCTTTTTCCGTTAAGTAAATTTCCAATTCCACTAAACACATATCCTTTGCAGCCATATGTAGACCCTTTTCATTAGTTTTTTTATGCAGAAATATTAGAATTTAACTGTAAAATAACAAATAAAAAAAACACGGGAAATTCGAGTATTGAATTCTTCCTTGGCACATAATAAGATTACTTTTTTTATTTTATCGTTATTTATTTATGTTTTGAATAAATAAGTTAGTTTCCTAATTTTTAGGAGTTGGATAAATTTCAAGTTTTGAATTTGTTAATTGTAACCTTCTTAGAAAATTCGTTGTTAATGGTCACTTATTTTTTATTGGTTATAAATGTTTTAAATTGATAAAGATATGGTTAAAATACCTTTTTGATCCCAATTTTTGTCAAGTTTTTTCAAATAAGTCCTAATTTTGGTTTTATGTTCAAATAGGTCCCAATTTTCGTCAATTTTGTTCAATTAGGTCTTTTTTGCTAACACCGTTTAAATCATTAACGACCATGAACAGTGACTGTCACGTGTCACTTCGTGGTTTTTTAAATTTTTTTTATTTTTATTAATTTTTTTAAAAATTTTTTTAAATGTACATGTGTCAACCCAGGAGTGTGCCACGTGTCACTTCGTGATTTTTTTGAATTTTTTATTTTATTTTATTTTTAATTTTTTTGAATTTTTTTAAATGTCCACGTGTCAACCTAGTAGTGTGCCACGTGTCAAATTCAATATTCTATATTCAATTTGATTCCTATATTTTTTATTTTTGTTCAATTAGGTCCCAATTTTTGTTAACATTAACCAATTTGGTCCTTATCGAAGATGTGACCAAATTTAATTTTTATATCAAAGTTATAATGATGTGAATTTTAATATATTATATAAAAATATTTAATAAAAAATGTGAATTTTAATATAAAAATTAAATTTGGTTTTAATTTGGAGAGGGACCAAATTTGTTAATATTAACAAAAATTTGGACCTAATTGAACAGAAGTAACAAATATAGGGACCAATTTGAATTTAGAACATTGACTTTGACACGTGATACGCTACTCGGTTGACACGTGGACATTTGAAAAAAATTAAAAAAAATTTAAAAAAATTTAAAAAAAATTTAAAAAAATAAAAATAAAAATAAAAAAATTCAAAAAAACCACGTGGCACACTCTTGGGTTGACACGTGTACATTTAAAAAAAATTAAAAAATTTAAAAAAAATTAAAAAAAATTAAATAAAAATAAAAATAAAAATAAAAAAAAATTCAAAAAAACTACAAAGTGACACGTGGCAGTCACTGTTCATGGTCGTTAATGATTTAAACGGTGTTAGCAAAAAAGGACCAAATTGAAAAAAATTAACGAAAATTGGGACCTATTTGAACACAAAACCAAAATTAGGACTTATTTGAAAAAACTTGACGAAAATTGGGACCAAAAAAGTATTTTAACCAAATAAAAACGAAGGAGATAAAGTTTTACTTTATGAGTAGTTTAAGTATCACATAAGAATTCTACGACCATAATCAAAATCAAGAATCAAAGTCAAGTGTCACATAACAAAATAAGTGTCGAAAATAATTTACGAATAGGGATTTTATGTAATTTTTGAAGGTGATAAATATATTATGTAACACCCCATTTAATTTAATAAACGAAATTAAAGGAAGTGTCACATAAAGATAACATACTTGCACAGTCCTGGAGTTTGAAACACAACTCCTTACAACCCAAGGCACACCACAATGCCCAAAAGAAAACTAGATAAAGAGTTTAACAAAAGTATATAAATTCAAGGACGAACAATTACATGGGCTATAAAGAAAATCCATAAAGAAATTAAAGACCATTCTACGCGGACTATGCAGCGGAACCACCACCTCCCTGTTGCCCACGGGTGTTCCTCGCATCTGCTCACACCAATAGTTGATGATCATCGCAAAAGAGGGTACCACAAAGCAGAACACACAACAATAAAAGTAGGGTAAGCTAGAGTACAAAATAATTTCATCAAGTAATCTAATACACTTTCACAGCCAACCATACATAAAACACTCAACATGCTATGACTCTCAAACCAATACACTAAGGACTCGACTCGACTCATCCGGATACATACAATTTGGTCGGATTCAGCGGATGCTTGCACTTGTTATGGATACCTCTGCTCACCCCTGAGTTTCTCACCCCCGAGCTATGTGTTACAAGTGTTACAATGTACGGTTCCCCTTTGATCACCCACCTTCCTTGCTTCCTCACTATTCAGCACCGTAATCCTCCCTCAAGTGTCACAACTCTCAAATTTTCGTGCTCTCTCTCTGGTATGCTTCCCAACTTGTCAAACCTTAGCCTTTAACCTAATTTTCCTTTTTAAAGTGTGCCTAAAACTAAGTGATTAATCCCAAAACGAAAATGGCATTGAATAGGACATAATGTGCCATTCAACCCCCCTTACGGTTGCCTTTCCAACCTTTTTTGGCTGCCCACTCACTTAGGTTTCCTTCCCACCTTTCCATATTCACGTCAAAGCCAAAAAATGCCAAAAATATAAAGTTTAATGTAAGTTCTCCAAGGCTTGAACCCATAACCATGCAATCACCCAAATCAATATCAAACCATTTAACCAATTCATAGTTCATGCTAGAAATCACAATTCAATCATCATAACATACCAGAACATGTTTTTCATAGATTTAAATAACAAAACAATAACACCAAAAGTTAGCATGCATAGCACTCGAACCCAAGTCCTCTTCACACAATTAAAGTGCTCTCAACCACATGAGCTAGCACTTTTCCACGTCAAACCAACCATAATTTAATGTCATAATTATTTCCCCTCTCTACCTCCAAATGTGTGAAGATCACGTAACAATGCGCGCCATTAAGGATTTCCTTCATAACACCTTGAGAAGATACCAACTCAGGCTCCTCTGAGTCGGGAAACAACAGTCTCTTCTCTCGGTAGTCTATAAGAATGTGATTGGCAGAGAGCCAATCCATCCCTAAGATCACTTCCAAGTCTTGTAGTGGCAGACAGATTAGGTTCACCTTGTACCTGCGTCCTTCCACCTCCACCGGGCACCTAGCACATAAGGATGACGTCCTCACCAAATCCGACACCGGAGTAGACACTGCAAGCTCGCACTACAGCTCGCACACCAGCAGATCCAGACGTTTCACACAATCATCTAACACAAAGGAGTGTGTCGCTCTAGAATCATACAATACACAACAAGACATACCAGCTATCATGCAACTACCCATAACCAGGATACCTGAGCCAGCAGCTTCCGCTCCCGTCATGGCATAGACTCTGCCCGTCACCTGAGACATGTTGCCTCTGTCCCTCCCCTGGTGCTGGTGAGGAGTTTGAACTGGAGGGCGTGTCGCTGCCCTTGCAAGGTTGGGGCAATCCTTCCCAAAGTGACCTTCCTGGCCACAGTTGTTGCACCAGCGATAACCCTCTATGCGCAGGCAAGTGTTCCTCAGGTGAGGGCCTCCACATATATAGCACTGTACTCGGTCCTGCTGGAGAGAGAAACTCCTAGACCCCTGGGTCTAATGGTGGGGTCTGTCATACGGCCTCCTACGCTCCTCATGCCTAGGTTTGGACCCAAATGGTCCACCAATCCTCTGAGGCTGCTGTGACTGCTGTGGGCGTTGGTCTTCCACCTCACGTTTCATCTTCTCCATCACTCTGGCCTTCTCCACCAGAGCGGTAAAGTCCTTGATGGACAAAGGAGCCACCATCAACCGAATATCACCACGAAGACCATTCTCGAACTTGCGACAACTCCATTCCTCGTCGAGCGATAGAGTGTAGAAGCGACTGAGGTGCTTGAATCTCTCAGCATACTCTTCCATGGTCTTCCCTTCTTGGGTCAACTGAGGAATTCCACCTCCTTGGCGTATCAGATGTTGTCTAGGAAATACTCGGAGAGGAATCTCTCTCTAAAAGCCTCCCATGATACCGGCTCATCTCTCTCCTATAGGATGGATTTGGTGCTGATCCACGAATGCTCCGCCTCCTCCGTGAGCATATACACAAAGAACGCCAACCTGTTCTCCGCGGGGCACATCTCTGCATCATAGATGCGCTCCATGTCCTTCAGCCATTGGTCTGCGGCGTCAGGACTAGTCTTGCCGTCAAACTTCACCGGGTGATGCTTCAGGAAATCTTCTAAGCTCCACTCCCTGACTGTAGGTCATGGTTCAAGACTGAAGGTAGGTGCAACTGTCCTGGTCTCTTCCAACTGCCAAAGAGCCTCCATGTGTTGCCTATGGGCTTCCTCCGCGGCTACCCTAGCAGCCTCCATCTACTGCATCACCACCTACTGCTGCTCAAGCGACGCTGCCTGTCACTGCATTGATGCCTCGTGCTGCTGCATCATGTAACATCCCTAAGGAATATTACTAAATAAATAATTAAAATAAACAATTAAATCTCACAATTCGCAATGTTATTATTCCCAACGCGGAAAAATTTACAATATAAAAAAATCGCGTGCCAAAATTTATAATATAGTAGTATTAAAACTCTACAATTTCCAAAATCCAAAGCCATAAATGATCACATCATAAATATATAATGAAAAATCCTAGCTCTAATTCCCAAGCTAGCCCTCACTCTATCGCCTGAGCATCCTCAACATCACCTGTATCAACATCTGCTCCCGTGTAACAAGTCACACGATCATCGCCATACACAAACAGAAAGGGTGAGCTGAGAAAATAAAAACAATATATAAAAATATATATATTATCACCAAATAAGTCATACACCCAATCTTATACACTCTACAAAGTTCTTGGCCAAGACCTTCACCCCAAGACTTTTCAGCCTTCAATCACACAAATGGTTAGCCTTAGACTCAGAAATATGATGCTCATATGAATCTGCCCGCTTGTGGTCCTACATCTACGAACCTCCCCGCTCGTAGTCCTACTCTACAAACCTCCCCGCTCGTAGTCTTGCTCTATGGACCTACCTGCCCGTAGTCCAACACATGTGATCCACCAGCCTCGTACCTCCCCGCACGTGGCATCTCTCAAGCGTGAGCACGGAACATACGAACCTACCTCGCTTATATCCCCATGCGAGAGTAACTAGATATGAACCTCCCCGCTCATACCATCACATGTTAACCACCATCCATGAACCTACCCGCTCATGGCACAACATCTCCCGATCCAAGTATAGCATCATTGCTAAAACTCAACATAGTCATAGTTTGTTGGATTTTCGCCTAGCTCAACACCAAGCGCCGCCAGGCGAGACTGATCCAGACCGCCTGGCGGTTCAGTCCTCTTTGCCAGGCGCCAGACTTGCATGCAGCCCCTGTTCTCTTCGCTATCGCCTGGCGGTTACCCCTTGCCGCCAGGCGCCACTTTCACACAAACCCACTGTTGTGGCGTCTACCGCCTGACGGGTCACACTTTGTCGCCAGGCGCACTCGTGACAGTATTCCACCCCTGGTACGCTTATCGCCTGGCATACCCACTGTGTCGCCAGGCGCCATATCAGAAATAGTGTTTTACTGATTTTTAACTCCTCAATTAGTCTGATTTGCTGCATAACTCAATTCCAAGGACCAAATAGAGACTCCAATATCGAATCCTCATTATGGTTAGTCTACAACTATCATATGTAATCAAGTACCTATACTTTACAATGATCAATCCATCTATTCAAGTTTTCTCAATTAACAAGAGCATTATCATAATATAGCAACTCCATCCACACCTATGAAAACAGCTAACATTTCAATACCTTTAATCACACCCCCAAATATACCACACTGTAATGACCAACACTTTCCTTTCAATAGTCTTAATATATCTTTATTCCATACTTACAGGATTGTCCATTTCCACAATACCCAACACCTAATTATTTTCCAATCCCTTTACCACAGCCCCACCAAAGGACTCAAGATTCATACTCAATACCTGCAGTATGCCTGTTTAACTCTTAGCTAATTTCTAATACCTCACACCTATTTCCTACCTCATCCAATTATTATAATCTAATCATTTTAAAGTCCCCATTTTAATCGTCTTTCCATGCCCAATTCAACCACAATTCATTCACAGATAATTTCTTCCCAAAACAGACTCACAACTCTTCCCAATAGCCCTGTACACCGCTACCTGAATTTCATAGAACAACCCCTGGCCTCGTTATCGCCTGGCGGCAAGCATAGCGCCACCAGGCGGTACAGCAGTACCTGTCTAAATGCAGAATCCTCCATACCTACGAGTGACTTCAGGCCTTTTATGAATCCATCCTTGTTGCCTAACGCACCAAATTACAGTAATACATATATGATAAACTGGACTTTCTATTCGCAATCAAATTCTTAATTTCGTTACTTAGCTTTTACCATTCTAGAATTAACCCTAATTAAATCCCTTCTCACACTTGAGCATATGATCACAGATTTCTATACACGGTATGTCCGAAACTCTGCCATACCCTAAATTCGGGTTAATTTCATATCAACAATGCACCCAATATGATCTACACACATCAATTTCAGAAACCATAATGATTTCCGCACGAACAACATCAAAACAACCCAGAAAGAACGCGAACAGTGTCGCGTCGCCTGGCAGATATCCATCACCGCTAGGCAATTCAAGCCAAAATAAGAACAACGCCCACCACTGATGAGCCGCCTGGTGGTAGGGATTGAACCGCCAGGCGGTTTTTGGGAAAAACCCAGAAACTCGATAAAACAGTGCGGAAAACAGAAGGAAACATGCAATTTTGAACAATCAAGGCACAATATGGTGAATATGATTAAAACACTCGAAAACAACTCCCCTTACCTCGACTCCTTGCTACATGCAGATTTGATGTGTCTTCAATCCAAAACACCCTTGTTCTTGGCTTGCACTCCCAAAACTGGTTTTCCACTCTAATCCTCCTCTGCAATTCGTGCAAATATGCCAAAACCCGTGGTTCAATACTCACCCCACTGTTTTAGGCCTCTAACCCCGTGATTACCCTCTCTCTCTCTCAAAATTAGTCCACTCTTAATTTCCCTTTAACCCCTAAAATGAAAATTAAGATGAAAAAGAAAATGTTTTAATGGCTATTCAATACCCCTCATAGCATATTTTTCAGCACTCACGACTGCCTTCTTGGCTACTAGGGTTTCTAAACCTTTTCACATTCATGCCAAGGAAAATTTGGCAAAAAGAGAACAATTTTGTTCCCAACAAGGTTTGAACAAACAACCATTCAATCACAAAGCAAATGCACAACCAATTCAACCAATTTACAGTTGTGATAATTCCTTCAATTCTAAGGTTATGTGAGCACATCACTCTTTCAAATATATAACATAAAAATTCATAATTAAATAACATACAAATGGCATACATAGGACTCGAACTCAAGTCCTATCACACAATCAAAGTACTCTCAACCACTTGAGCTAGTACTTTTTCACATCATAGCAATCCGCAATAAATACTTTAAATGCTTCTATTACCTGCAATTATTAAATAATTATTTAATTAACTATTTAATTTTCTCGGGTCTTACACATCATAGTTGTACTCTGCTGCGTCATAGCAACTACCATGGCTTCTATAGCTCTTGCGATGTTCGGGGCATCGCCCTGGGAGGATTAAGTGTTCCTACGATAAGGTGCCATAGCTCACTGGAACATCGAAAATCACTTGGTTAGGCTTTATGAGACAGGAATTTGACTAGAACACTTAGAAAGGCATAGAGAAAGCTAAGCGGACATCCAAGTCCACAAACCTGAGGAATGACCGCTCTGATACCATAAATGTAACACCCCATTTAATTTAATAAACGAAATTAAAGGAAGCGTCATATAAATATAACATACTAGCGTAGTCTTGGAGTTTGAAACACAACTCCTTACAACCTAAGGCACACCACGATGCCCAAAAGAAAACTGGATAAAGAGTTTAACAAAAGTATATAAATCCAAGGACAAACAATTACATGCGCCATAGCCCTAAAGAAAATCCATAAAGAAATTAAAGACCAGTCTACGCTGACTATGCAGCGGAACCACCACCTCCTTGTTGCCCACGGGTGTTCCTCGCATCTGCTCACACCAACAGTTGATGATCATCGCAAAAGAGAGTACCACACAACAGAACACACAACAATAAAAGTAGGGTAAACTAGAGTACAAAATAATTTCATCAAGTAATCTAATATACTTTCACAACCAACCATACATAAAACACTCAACATGCTATGACTCTCAAACCAATACACTAAGGATTCGACTCGACTCATCCGGATACATACAATCTGGTCGGATTCAGCGGATACTTGCACTTGTGGTGGATACCTCTGCTCACCCCCGAGTTATGTGTTACAAGTGTTACAATGAATCAATTTCCCTCACCACAAGGTTAGCCCTTAATGAATTACAAACCTCCTGCTACTCTCACCACAGGAGTCAGTCCGCTCTAAATGAGACTAACTGACCCCTTAGAGTGTTAGAATACAACCTTACCTTGAATCCTTACCATACCATACAGATGAGGCACCACCATAGACACCCACTAACAGGGACCTTGGAATTACGTCCCGACCATTGAAGCACGATCGTGAAGCCTCACCTAGAGACTCCAAGGGATTACATACTGACCACTTACCTAACCGGCCAAGAAATAAACACATACATCATGCATAGAAACTTCATACCAACATCCATAATCGACCCTCATTTATCACATGTCGAACCAGTACCAACTCGTGTTACCAATCATGAGAAAAGCCTCTCCCCTCATATCAATATCATGCCACTGAATTACCAATCATCATTGTTCACCGTTGTTCATGCCAGATTTGTGACCACATACGTATCCAACCCCTCATGTATAATTCACATAAGATCATGCCAAACTCACCATTCATTACATGTAAGCCCCCCTAATCATGTATACTCATCCCCATCATGCCATCATAAAGTAATCCCCTTACTTATACGCCAAACATCCACGAACGAAAAGAAAAGCCAAACTGAATCGCACACTCTCGCCTAGCCTCTCGCTCAGGCAGAGGAGTCTCGCTCAAGCGAGAGGGTCTCTCGCTCAGGCGAGCCCTCCTCACCTAGACGAAGGCTCGAAATACTGGAACAGTAGCTTCTGTGCTGTCTCGCTTAGGCAAGACCCTCTTCGCCTGAGCGAGATGCTCGCTCGCTCAAAATGAGCGACCTCTCGCGTGAGAAGACCTGGGTGAGCCTCTGCTCATCTCGCCTAGGCGATACCAGCTCGCTTGGGCGAGATTATCAGTCCCCGCCCACCGTTCACTCGCATAACAGACAAAAACCAGGCCAAGCAAATGCAATAACACACTTCACAAACTCAGAGCAATATACAGACATTAAATCACACGAATCATACACAACAATCATGTTACCAACGATTTTGCAGAAACTCTAACTTCTCGTACTTGGAAAAGGGTTAGCAGAGACCTCGACAGCATGACAGCGGGCACGACAGCAAGCACTGCAGCTCTAGGAATGGACTAGAGGGCTGAAAACAAAAGAGAAAACGAAACCAAGGGATGAATTATTACGAAACCCTAACTAGAAATACGAAGAAAGATCAATGGAAAACCATACGAGCTAGAAAGAGATACTTACGTGGAGTAGGAGCTGGGTTTGAGTTGGCTCGAAGGAGACTTAGGGCAAATCCTAGCAGAGCGTTTTGTGAGAGGATAGGAAAGGTGACAACTGGTTCTTCTGCAAGAGTGAAAGTGTAAGTTAGGGCAACTAGGAGTGGCTTTATCTTTTGGACCAGCCTTTAGGCCCAACAGTTGTAAGACAGCCCTTAAAATATTAGGGCAGAAGAACTGGGCTTACATATTATACTAAATTTTTTATAAATCAAATATGACAACTACTAATGAAACGGTATAATTCTATTTTCCTTATTCACCACTTTTTTATTAAATTATCTATAATTTCTTCGATAATGTTTTCCTTATTTATTTTGTTTAAGTTTGCAAATTAAATAGTTTCTTTCCACTTGCTTTCATTTTGAAAAGTAATAAATTTATTTACGTTATTTTCAGATAATCTTTTATAATATATATTATTAATATTTTTAAATTGAATAATTTATACGCAAAGTAAATTTTTATTTGTTAGCAAACTTATAAATATATTTTTATAAATATGATGAAAAAAAAGAGAAAAAAAAACAATTTTATTCAACAAATTTCAAAATAGCGCTTATTCTTAAATAAACGATTAACAACAATTATATTATAAAGGATAAAATAAAAAATATCAATTGTATATGCGAAAGAGAAGAATGATTTGTATAGGTATAGAGTAGATTAATAGATTAACTTAGTTTTATGCATTTATTTATGTTTAAATTTTATTTTTATATTTATTTAAATTTTATAATTTGAATATTAATGTCTTTTTGCTTTATTAAGCTCTTCAATATAATATTTTTGTTTAAATCAAATTAAAATTATTAAAATGTATAGCTTAAATAAAAAACAAACTTTCTATTTAATTTATTTTTTTATTGAAAATAAACAAATACACACATGCACACACACACACATTCATGTATATGCATGTTTTGTTGAAAATCTCACATTGACTAGAATAAGACAAATTTATAGTATATAGGTGGGTGCAAACCTTACCTTGCAAACTATTTTTGTTTTGGGAGGTTGAGTTTAAGGATGACAATATGGGCCAACCCAACCTATTTATGCTTGGCCTACATAAGGCTCGTACATTGCGGGCTGGCCTGCCCCGCCCCGCACAATTTATGCGGGTTGCAATCACTAGCACGCCTTGCACATCACTTGGCCCGCGAGCTGACCCGCATTTTTTTTTTATTTTTATGATAAAACTTTCAATGTTTAAAATTTGAGAAACTTTAAGAAGTTCAGAAAATTAAGTAAAGACGTTGGGGAGTTGGATGATAAATTGATAATTCAATATTTTCATTATATTCATATTCATACTATGACTTACACAATGTATTTTTTAAAATTTTAGCACATTAAAAAATACATAATACTTGTCTTTTCCAATTATACAAGAATTTGGAATGTTAATGCAACAATCCATAAAAAAAAATAACTAATATACACAAGTGCCAGTTTTTTTTACACGGGTTTGCGGACCGGCCCGCGCGGGCCGTAGGCTTATGCGGGCCAGGCTACTACAGGCCTGCGAGTTCACTACCTTGGCCCACCCCGTATTTTTTTCACGGACCTACAGACCGGCCCGACGGACCAAGCCCATATTGCCATCCCTAGTTAAATTAAACTTAAAGTCAAAAAGCTATTGCTCTCCTCCATGTGTCTTATAAGATATTCAATAAATACAAAGAGAAATCTTCTAAAGGAATCTTAAAAAGATGCTAAAACTAAATACAATATAGCATGAATTTATTTTTATAGACTTTAAAGGCTTGACTTCAGCTATTGTCATGGTGATCAACTTGGGGTTTCCTTCCCATGATGGATTTTCTTCTAGCTTACAAGCCCCTTTTTGTGGTGGTCAATACTGGAGGTTTCCTCTATAGTTCAGTTCATATACTAAGGTCTCTTTGTTGTGAAGTTTTTCTCTTGTAACTTAAGAACCAATATCGTTGTTCAACTACGAAAGCCAAATTTGAATTATGTTCTAACCGTCTTTCAACTCTTATCTTCAACTCTAGATTTTTAGCTATCATTCTTGAGTTCTTCCAAAAAGTGTTGTAATTCACACAAATTACATTAAATTTTCACACATCTGATTCTCCATAAGTAAAAGATGGTTTATTTACTTCAAACTAAGTTGATTATATTCAATTAAAGTGCCAAAAACATATATAAAATCAAGTAAAATAGACACTTATTACTTGTACACACTTACCCCCACGCACCAACTTCTTTTCTATTAAATTTATGACAATAAGATAAAAATATGCTAACTTTAAACTAATATTTATTGGCACTAGTACTATGTCTTCTAAATAAAATTATTTAAATTTAAATCTTGAAAATGTTGTTTTAAATATAAAACATTTTATGAAGAAAATTAAAATAATAATCTAAATGTTATGTATCTATATTAACTGTATAATATATCAAATCACTAGATCTTCATGTTAATAAAGAAAATTGTTATATATATATATATATATATTAATATTTTTTCTTGACAAATAAATAAATGTTATTTGTTATCGAGTAATTCATTATTGTAATATTTTTTTATTAGTTAGTTCATTCACTTATACTTTTATAACTTTTATTACCATAAACTTGAAATAAGAAAAACATATTTTATGAGGAGGAAGGAAAATCATTTAATAACTTAAAACTAGTTTAAAAAGCCTTTAAAAGAACTTATTTCGAAAATAGATAATAATGAGATTTTTTATAATATATTTCTAGAAGTTTGTACAGTAATGATAAAAGGGAGAGAAATGTGATATGTGTATGTATATATGATTGCACAACCATATCTTTCGGTTATTTCAGTTACCATCAACATTAGACTCGCCACATGTTTGTGTTTTGGACCGTAATCACAAGCACAATGCAAAAACTGCACTTTGCTCTCAGATCTCACTCACATCTTCTCCGATCATCTCTTTCCTACTTTCTCTCATGCTATTCAATTGCAGAATTCTTGTCATCATACAACAACATCCATAAATGGCTTTCATGAGGCTTGGATCAAAATCAGATGCATTTCATCGTGAGGGCCAAACATGGTAACAATTTTTATCAATTCAAACTAATATCACATATGTCCTATCATTATGATTTATTAATCTTGAATGACTCTGGAATCAACATGTAGATATTGTCTTCTCACAAATCACACATTCCCTAGATTCAAGTCAAATCAAAAGATCATGTATGTTACAACTTCATGCCCAACAAATAGGAAATTAAAACAGTGCATGCAATTTCACTTATGTTAAAACCTTATCAGTACCCTGTTTAGTTGGATAAAAAGGAAACAAACAATTGGCTTATTCCAAATTTTAGATGAAAGAGGAAATTTATTGTATAAAGGCAAAAAGGTGCAAAAATGCCCCTTGAAAGCATGAGGAAACTGGAACTTTAACAGCTCAGTTGGTTGAAGGTTCAAGGTGTAATATTTGCTAAGGATTCAGTTTTCATGACATTGCATTGTAATCAATGACTTATATATATATATATATATATATATATATATATATATATAATGCTCAATATTCTCTACCATGTTCAATTATTTTGTGATTGATTTTACTATGTAAAACATGATTTCAAATATAGAACAAGCAAAACACTTGTTTTTATAGAATTTGCAGTATGAATTAATTTTAAATTAAAATATTCTGTGTGTTCAGGAATTGCACGACCGGACTTCCAAGTGATGTTACTGTTAAAGTAGGCGAAACAATATTTCTTCTTCACAAGGTGTACCTTTTAATTGAACTTTTGCTTGTTTATGAGTTTTATTGTTGTTGTTCATATTACTTTTCACTCTTTCCTTGTACGTCTTTTGTTGGCCTCAAACAAGTCTTAACTATGCATTCAAGTTCATGTTAGATCTTGACTTATGTTTTTCATTCATGATTTTGGTGTTGTAGTTCCCATTACTTTCTAGAAGTGGATTGCTCAAGAAACTGGTTACTGATTTCACAAATGAGGATGGATCAGATTGTGTTTTACAACTTGATGATGTTCCTGGTGGAGACAAAACATTTGCGCTTGTAACCAAGTTTTGTTACAATGTAAAAATAGAAGTCACAGCATCAAATGTTGTTAGTCTGAGATGTGCAGCAGAGTATCTACAGATGAATGAAAATTATGGTGAAGGGAATCTAATTGCGAAGACTGAGTCATTTCTCAACGAAATCTTTAGTAATTGGTCAGACTCTATAAAAGCTCTTCAAACATGTGAGGAAGTTAAAACTTGTGCAGAAGAGTTACACATTGTTTCAAGATGCATTGATTCATTAGCAATGAGGGCATGTTCTGACCCAAACATGTTCAATAGATATGTGGAAGAACATGATTGCTCAAAGAACTCAACTCAAGATCCCACCTCATTGAATGTAATTTCTTTTGAGACTAAATCAGTGTCCCCAAGTGATGATTGGTGGTACGAGGATTTGTGTTTGTTAAGCTTACCCTTATTAAAGAGACTTATTTTAGCCATTGAAGGAAAAGGTATGAATCTAGAGAATATTGCTAGATCCCTCATATATTATATTAAGAGGTTTGTCCCTTTGATGAATTCGCAAGCAAGCTCCAATGATAAAACTAGTGTCAACAATGAAACAACCACTACCAGTACAACTTCTGAAGCAGATCAACGATCATTGCTTGAAGAAATTTTGATTTTTCTTCCTGATAAGAAAGGGGTCACACCCTCAAAATATCTACTTAGGTTGCTACGAACTGCCATGATATTACATGCAAGTCCATCATGCATAGAAAACTTGGAGAAAAGAATTGGATCACAACTTGATCAAGCTGAGCTTGTAGATCTTCTGATTCCAAATATGGGACACTCGGTTGAGACCCTTTATGATATAGACTGCATTCATAGGATTGTTGACCATTTTATGTCTATATACCAGACTACAACTGCATCAACTACTCCATGCAAAATTGAAGAAGGGCCAATGGTAGCTAGAACTGATGCCCTTGCGCCTATGACAATAGTGGCAAATTTAATAGATTCATATCTTGCTGAGGTGGCTCATGATGTTAATTTGAAGTTGCCTAAGTTTCAGGCCCTTGCTTCTGCAATTCCAGATTATGCTAGGCCACTGGATGATGGTTTATATCATGCAATAGATGTGTACCTTAAGGTAAGACCATGTTGGTTCTTTTACATATCTACTCAAATTTGTCCAAAAATTACATAAACAAATGAGTAAGAAAATATTTACCGGTCATGGGAAAAATCATGAAGACTTCACAAGACTTCTTTATAAATTTCTGAAAAATAAAGTTGTTTGAAGTCATTGTTGGAATCAAGAGGACTTCCGTATTAATATTAATTTCTGAAAAAAATACTGAAAAGTGAAGTCATCATAACTCCTAACGACTCATTTTTTTTTTTGAGAAATCATGTAAAATTCTTATAATTTTACTCTTAAAGTTGTCATGAGTCCATACAACTTAGATTATGTCTACTAATTATTTTCTGACTTGTCCATTTTTATAATTTCTGGACAAATTTACCTTATGTAAAAAACTGACCATGTTGGAAGTATCACAAAAGTTTTAGAAAATACAATTTTAGCAGTATTATTTTGTGTCAATTGGATAATTCTAATGTAACACATTTATGACAAATACAGACACATCCATGGCTTGTAGATTTTGAGAGGGAACAATTTTGCAGACTGATGAACTGCCAAAAACTGTCATTAGAAGCAAGCACCCATGTAGCAAAAAATGAAAGGTTACCGCTTCGAGTGATCGTAGAAGTTCTCTTTTTTGAACAACTTCGGCTTCGGACATCAATTTCTAGTTGGTTGTATGTTTCAGAGAATCTTGAGAACCCACAAAGGTCCAATGGAATTCCTAGCCTCCCAAGGAATAATGATAGTGACCAACTAGACCCAACACATGGTGCTGAAAACTTGAAAGACCTTGTCTCGGAGCTAGAAAAGGAATGTTCATGCATCAAGAATGAACTTCAAAAGTTGGCTAAGACAAAGAAAAGTTGGAGCATTATCCCAAAAATATTTTGTAGGAAAAATTCTTAGTGTTTCACTAATCTAATAGAATCAGTGGTTGCAGCATCAATGCACCATTATACTACCAATTCACTAAAATTGTCAAGGTTCACTAAATATCATAGGTTAGGTTGGAAATGAAGTTCATTCACATCCTTCCATTTTCCCTCTAACTTAATGGATTGGTGAATTTTGAGTTGACAATCAAATGATAAGAGGAAATCATAAATTACTCATAAAAATGGTGGTAATGTTACTATTTTATTGTGAAGAAATGTTATTTGTACATCAGTGTTTTGACTTCAATGCCAAAATATATCATAAGCTAACAATTTGGTAAATAAATTTTATAGTTAACAATGGGTTCCATGATGTTTTGCAATGTTGTCACCTAAATATGAATCAGTTGACAAGCGATTTCACCAAAGAATGAACCATATTCCTTAACTTCAAGTTATTATAGAAATAATGCGAAAATTATCTGAATCTGATGAAAAGAGTAAATGAAATTAAAAATAATTAGGAAAGTGTAAAAAACTATAATTAAAATTTGTAATAATGTTATTAACTTTTGAGAAATAAAAGATAAAAAAATCCATAGAATAAAGGTAAAATTTTCACATTGATTGATCATTAGATATCTACTATTTGTTGCACAACTTGGTATATTCGTAAGCCTAGGAAACTGTGTTTTTTTATATCAGTTCTACGGAAACTAAGTACTCTTATACAACATGTTTAACATGTCTTTTATCCTTCAATTTAACCTACTTTTGAGACAGAAAAATAAATATTAAGATCATATACAACAACCCCAATATTGTTGATGTAGTTTCTTTAGATTTTCGACACTTGTTCACAATGACAATGGGCATGATATTTTGTTGATAGCAAAATTTAACGAGTTTGAGTAAGAGTTTGGTTAAAAAAATAAAGTTTGAGTTTGTTACATGTCTTTTCTAAAGGTATGGTCTATGTACCTTTTAAAAGTCTAATTTAGTTTGAAGCCTTTAAAATACTAGCGGAATTGTTATATTATGGGTTATAGACCCATTCATAATTACAAAATTTTATTATATTGTTATGTAATACATGTATTCTTTGTTATATTATAAATAATTATCTAATATAGTAAATTACTTATTTAAAAACATATTTGTCATATGGTTCTTAAACAATGTAATTTAATTTTTAATAATATTCCAATTGGCATTTTACAATAGTTAACTTGCTTAATAATTACGAAATATAATAAATACGCTTTATCGATTTTTTTTATTTATATTTTTCTCTTTGTTACGTTTTATGGTTTAGAATGTGTTTCTTTAAGAATGGTGTCTACAACTATGTAATTATAGGTTGTGTTTTTGAAAAGAAAAATTGAAAGAAAAAATATTAAACATCGTTGATCAAATGAATTTAGGGATGTTATTTTTATTTTTCTTCGATTTTCTAGAGAAAGTTAATATATGTGGATTCTTAAAAAAGAATACATTAGAAATGGAGTTTTCTTGAAGTTCATACCAAGCTCAAGTCTTGGACTTTCCTCATTTTAGCATTTCGGTCACTAGGTCATTTAGTGCTTTATTTGTATTGAATAAACACATGTTACAGTATAATTATATTTTTATAGCTTTGACGTATTCGTAAACAATTATTTGTGCATTGGATCTAATTCTCTTATATCTATATTTAGTAGAAGTTGATTGATTTATTCTTTGGTTTATATATATATATATATATATATATATATATATATATATATATATATATATATATAAAAGTCATTTGATATGACTTTTAACTCAAAATTTTAAAATAGTGAGATTATAGGTATTTCATTTTATATAGTATTTAATTTTGTTTTTTTCTGAGACTTTGATTAACATTTGAATTATTTTCAACACTTATATTTATGCACATTTACTTCTCACATGGTTTTTCTAGATTAGAAATAATGGTGCCTCTTTTATAATTCCTTTTATCATGGTTAATCCTCCTAAATTATTGCAAGAATGGATAAATTATTTTAAATGCATATTTTAGAGTTTTTGTGTTATTTCCTCTCTTAGAGTGTTGTAAGAGATTTGAGGATCTTTATTATACGAACTCATCTTGAACTTTGCGTAATGAGTTATAATCCAATGGAAAATTACAAATTAATTTAGTACATAAATATAGGCCATTGGTTATTTTATACATGACCAATTTGACCAAATCAAAACTCGGAAAAAAAAACGTCTCAACTTTGGTTTCAGCATGTTTTAAAATGGTTAAATTTTTAAATCATTCGTGTTTTCGTAATTTATTTGCGATTTTTATTTTAATAGAAATGTGATTTTTATTTTAATAGAAATTTGTTAAAATACTTACGCTACAATTAAAAATTTAATTAGTAGTTCGTATTTGAAAAAATAAATTATTTTATTTTAACATATTTTAATCAAAATTTCTCGCAAGAAATAAGTATTAAACTTATAATTCTTCCAACGAAAATATTCTAATGACATGTTTCTGCTGTTTAAAAATGTAATAAAAATTAACTAGATTAATTTGGTTTAGATTTTGTAACGAGAAAAATGGAGAATATAGAGGAAGCTGGAAATATAGTTGAAAGGAATGGACACGTGGCAGAGGATCCGCAACAAAATGACACGAGGAGAAGCACGAGACCACGTAAGGATAATGTGCTTTTAAGGGATTTTTATCATTGAGGAAGATACGTTTTTCTGGTATGCACCTTTTCTCTGACCTACATCATATTCTGCCCACTGCTCTCTCTGATATTCTGTTACCTTACACGATTTTTCATTCTCTTCAGGTTTGCCATCGAGAACCTGTTGGAATTGCCACATTCTTATTGTATTTAGTGAAATTTATTTTTAGACTCTGTTGTAATCACACTCTTTTTCCTATTCCCATAATTCCACTGTTTCATTGGTGCTTTCATCGACGTCAATGGCTGAGAATACTCGTATGAAAGAAATGCAAGCCCAACTCGCTTCAATATTGAGTTGGATCGAGAAACAACCTGCTCGTGATAAAGATAACCGCGAATTGATCATCCAATTCCAAACAGCAAACAATGATCGAATGGACCAGATGCAGAAATCGTTAGATTTGTTGAATCAGGACACGACTCAGCACGTTGATGCTTCGAACTCTAAGGTTTCACCGTTGGAGGCCAGTACGGGATATCTCATTGGGATTCCCTCATTTTGATGGCACAACTCCTGTGTTAGAATGGATCTTTAAAGTAGAAAAGTTTTTTAATTATCACCGAACTCCAGAAACAGAGAGAGTCGATATTGCTTCCATACATTTTGAGAAAGAGATGATTTCGTGGTTTCAAATGTTGCACCGTATGTCAGTTGTTCAGACTTGGTCTAAGCTCACGCGAGCTTTGGAGAGTCATTTTGGACCATCTCCTTTTGATTCTCCCATGGCAGAACTGTTTAAACTGCATCAAACAGGTACTGTTTCAGAATATTACTTGAAATTCATGGCCCTAGCTAACAGATCTGAAGGTCTGAGTGATGTCGTTGTGTTGAATTGTTTTTTAAGTGGCCTAAACCGTGATATCAGAAGGGATGTGGTGGCTCAATGTCCTACTAATCTCCTGCTAGCAGTTGCCTTGGCGAAATTATATGAAGAAAAGTATACTCCTATGGTTCAACAACGTTCTACTAATTACAATCAGAGATATACTTCACTGTCATCCACCAGTACCAATCTTAATCCATCAAAAACTACACCTAAGCAATCCTCACCCCCTCTGTTACCTACACCGTCCACTCCACCAATCAGAAATTCTAATGTCAAAAAAATTACGCCTGCTGAAATGCAATTGAGGAGAGAAAAAGGCTTATGTTATTTTTGTGATGAGAAATTTACATTCAATCACAGATGTCCCAACAGACAATTGTTGATGCTGCAAAATGAAGAAGATGATTCTGAATCAGATAATACTATTGAAACGGTGAACTCTATTACTTGTACAAATAGTGGAGATGGATTAGTAGATAATCCTCACCTGTCCTTAAATGCGATGAAAGGAGGTTTAGGAGTTGGCACCATTCGCTTTATTGCCCATATTAATACTTTGCCAGTCAAGGTATTAGTGGATGGAGGCAGCTCAGACAATTTCTTACAGCCAAGGATTGCAAAGTTCCTTAAGTTGGCCATCAAACCAGCACCCCTGTTCAAAGTCGTGGTGGGAAATGGAAATTACATGACTGTTGAAGGAATGATTAGAGAACTTAATATTCATGCTCAAGGGGCTAAATTTGAACTGCTTGTCTTTTTGCTACCTATTTCAGAAGATGATTTGATTTTGGGGGCTAATTGGTTAAAAACCATAGGGTCCCACATTGCCGATTATGATTCCCTACAATTGAAGTTTTTACATGAGGGGAAATTTATAACTCTACAAGGGGAAATGGATTACTCACCTACTCAGGCACATCTACATCATATCAGAAGAATGGTTAACACAGATTCTATTGCTGAGGTTTTCAGTTTGCAGCTTGTTGAAGATAGCTCTTATCAGTTTCCGTTAAGTGATTTACCTGCTGATATCGAATCATAATTGGCACTGTTGTTACATACTTACAGTTCAGTTTTTGCGACACCTACATCCTTATCACCACCGCGATTTCAAGATCACTCAATTCCTTTAATTGAAGGATCTCAACCTGTCAAAGTTAAGCCCTACAGGTATCCACATATTCAGAAAGCAGAGAATAAAAAACTAGTCCAAGGAATGCTTGAGGAAGGCATAATACAGCCTAGCAAGAGTCCCTTTTCTTCTCCAATCATTTTGGTCAAGAAAAAGGATGGATCATGGAGGGTATGTACTGATTATAGAGCCCTCAAAGCTATTACTATTAAAGATACATTTCCTATCCCTACTGTTGATGAACTTATAGATGAGTTATTTGGGGCCACCTTCTTTTCTAAGCTAGATTTAAGATCTGGCTACCACCAAATTTTTTTGAATCCGGACGATAGATATAAGACAGCTTTCTGAACCCATCATGGACACTATGAGTGGCTTGTAATGCCATTTGGGTTAACTAATGCTTCAGCCTCTTTCCAAAGTCTCATGAATGAGATTTTCAAAGAGTACTTAAGGAAATTTGTGCTTGTTTTTTTTTTATGATATTCTGGTGTTTAGTGCCACATGGAAGGAACATTTGTCTCATCTGGAGCTAGTGTTAAAAACATTACAGCAGCAGCAATTATATGCTAGACTTTCCAAATGTTCATTTGGTGTGAAGGAAATTGATTACTTAGGCCATTCTTTATCTGGAAAAGGTGTTGCCATGGAAATTTCTAAATTGGAAGCTGTGAAGAACTGGCCCAGACCCACCACAGTGAAACAATTGAGAGGCTTTTTGGGCCTCACAGGTTACTACAGAAGATTTGTCAAGGGTTATGCTGACATAGCTGCCCCTTTAACAAACTTGCTAAAAAAGGACTCATTTAAATGGACAGAAAATGCATCACTAGCTTTTGCCAAGTTGAAGGAAGCTATGACTTCTGCCCCCGTACTTGCAATTCCTAACTTTCAAGAGCCTTTTATTTTGGAAACAGATGCATCAAGGTCTGGAATTGGAGCTGTCCTTAGCCAAGCTCAACATCCAATTGCTTATTTTTCTAAGAAAATTTCTCTTAGAATGTAGCAACAGTCTATTTATACTAGAGAATTCTATGCCATCACAGAGGCTTTGGCTTAGTTTCGACATTATTTGTTGGGAAACAAGTTCATTAGAACTGATCAGAAACGCTTGAAAGAGTTGCTGGAACAACAGTTGCAAACTCCTAAACAACAACAGTGGTTACCTAAGTTTTTAGGCTATGACTTCACAATCCAATATAAGCTGGGTAGAGAGATTATACCAGCTGATGCATTATCTCGCAGCTGTTTTATGTCTTGATCAGAATACAAATGGAAATGGTTAGAGCAGATTGCCACAATGACCAGGGAGGATGCAAAGTTAAGTAAGTTGATGCTGCAGCATACTCAAGGTACATTACCTATGGACAAGTTTGTGGTTAAAGATGGAATGATTTTCAGGAGAGGAAGATTGATGATACCAGCTGACATGAATTTGAAGAACCAAATTATGCTGGAATTTCATGACTCTAAAGTGGGGGGTCACGCTAGAAATAATAAGACTATAGCCAGAATTTGCAGTCAGTTTTATTGGCAAAAAATGCACGAAGATATCAAGGCGTATATAAAAAATTGCAGCATTTGTCAACAAGCTAAGGTGGATCAAGCATTGCCTTATGGATTGTTACAACCTTTGCCAATACCTCAACAGATTTGGGAGGACATCGCCATGGATTTCATTACAAATCTTCCTTCCTCACATGGTTTTTCTACTATTTTGGTGGTAATTGATAGGCTCTCCAAGTTTGGGCATTTCATTGCCTTAAAGGCTTATTTTAACAGTAAATGTGTGGCAGAAGCCTTTATTAATCATGTGGCCAAGCTTCATGGGTTCCCCAAAACCATAGTATTTGACAGAGATAGAGTCTTTATTAGTTCTCTTTGGCAACACTTATTCAAAGCTCAAGGCACAACTTTGGCGATGAGCTCCGCATATCACCCCCAAAGTGACGGGCAAACTGAGGTACTTAACAAGACATTAGAGATGTATTTGAGGTGTTACGTTTTTGAAAATCCCAAACTCTAGTACTCTATGCTTCCTTGGGCCCAGTTTTGGTACAACTCTTCCTATCACCAGAGTATACGCATGAGTCCTTTTAAAGTTGTTTTTGGTAGGGAACCTCCATCGATTATTCCTTATGAAGTCACTCCTACAGACCCCCATAATCTTCAAGAGTCTTTAATCATTCGAGATAAAGTGTTGCAACAACTTAAAAGCAACTTGAGGAGGGCTCAAAATTATATGAAAATGCAAGCAGATAAGAAAAGGAGAGAATTTCAATTGCAAATTGGTGATCTGGCATTAGTGAAATTGCAGCCCTATAGACAGCATTCGGTGGCTCTTCAAAAGAATCAAAAACTTGGTATGTGGTTCTTTGGACCATTTGAAGTCTTGGAGAAGATTGGCACAATGGCTTACAAATTAAGGCTCCCTGATACGGCCAGAATTCATCCGGTTTTTCACATTTCTTTGCTCAAAAAGTTTGTGGGAAACCAGTCCAAACAATATGTACCCTTACCCTTAACCACCACTGAGTTTGGATCTGTATTAGGTCCAATGAAGGTGCTGGATAAAAGAGTTATAAGGCGTAATTCCACTAACATACAATAGGTGTTGGTGCATTGGCAATCGACTGAATCTAATGATGCCACTTGGGAAGATCTTGATGAATTTCAACAAGTTTATCCTTAATTCAACCTTGAGGGCAAGGTTGTTGTTAATGGGAAGGGTATTGTAACGAGAAGAATGGAGAATATAGAGGAAGCTGGAAATACAGTTGAAAGGAATGGACACGTGGCAGAGGATCCGCAACAAAATGACACGAGGAGAAGCACGAGACCACGTAAGGATAATGTGCTTTTAAGGGATTTTGATCATTGAGGAAGATACGTTTTTCTGGTATGCACCTTTTCTCTGACCTGCATCATATTCTGCCCACTGCTCTCTCTGATATTTTGTTACCTTACACGATTTTTCATTCTCTTCATGTTTGCCATCGAGAACCTGTTGGAATTGCCACATTCTTATTGTATTTAGTGAAATTTATTTTTAGACTCTGTTGTAATCACACTCTTTTTCCTATTCCCATAATTACACTGTTTCAGATTTAAACTGAAAATTATTAAAAATCATTTTGAATAAATCCAAGCTGACTCAATTGATTTGTTAACAAGCAAGCACAATGTGTTACAATTTGTCATCTAGAGACTAACGTACAGGTGGTTTAGACAATTTATTCAAAATAATTATTTCTTTTAAAGGTAGAGATGACATTTTTAGAGTTTTATGTATCATCATTATAATGTTTCTTGTTCAGTGGGTTATTGCCACAAACACGTTTGCATACAATTTCAACTGAATTCTACGATTTAATGAATTCATGTCGTGTTCGGTTGGCAAGACACTTTTTTTTTCCCCTTTAAGGTCACAATGGAATGTTTTGTTATCATTGTTGTTTGATATTAATTTCGTTGAAATACTATGATTAGAAATAATGGTGAAATATATTATTAGTCTCTCAAATTTTAGTAAAAATTAGAATTAATTTTTATTCGAAACTTTAATTTAATTTAATTTTTAATTTTAAAACCGTGTAAATTTAATTTTTTTAATTAAATTTTATTAAGTTTATTTAATGTTTCAAATGTATTTGATGGTAGTATTTGGATTTATTTATACCATTTGATACATTTTTACTTCAATGTTAATTAAAAAATGATCATAAAACGTATCTGAAACGACAAATAAATTTGATAAACTTTAATTAAAAGAACTAAATTCACGTAATTCTAAAATTGGAAGACTAAATTGGGTCAAAGTGTTAAAGAAAAAAAAAACCTATTAAATCTTAACAATAATTACAATCTAAAAGTAATTATAAAGTATTATTTGTATTGAGAATCAGTACGGTATTGTCTTTAAAAAATATTATGATTAAAAACTTTTCTAATATGTTAAATAGTTTCACATGAGAATAATTTAAATATACTTTTACTTTTCAATATTTTGAAATGTGTCTTAAGAACAAAATACGTAATAAAATTCAAGCAATAAAATATACCTCATATATTGATTTTAACGAATACGAGGTGATTTAGAATCAGCACAATTCTATTTTGAAAAATTATACTCTTGATACATTTACAAATAAAAATATTTTTCCAAAACCTTTTTTTGTTGACGAGGATAATGAATTGTAGCAATCAATTATTACAAAAAATAGGAAATAAGATGAAAAAGAAATGCATAAAAAGATTATACTCATTGAATTTTTTTTTATAATCTACATTGAATTAATTTAAATAATTTTAGCGAGATTTTCTATTAACAATCTCTATATAATTGACTAAAAAGATACAAATATCTGATTAAATTAATATAATTGATTGTTGAGTAAAAGTATTATTACTTTTCTATTGGAACAAGGTTTTTGCCGAACGTGTTTTTATGGCTTATTTTCTACTTTTATAATTTTATTACTAGTTTAATTGTTTAATTAGTACATATATGTAGTGCATTATACAGTCACAACAAAATGTAAACATGTTTTATTTTGAATCTCGATTCTAAAATTGATTTCAATCCACCTCAAATTTCCATATATCAATAATCCAGATATTCCCTGTGAACAAAAAAAAAAAGAAACTTTATTTATGGGTCAGTCGACATCTCAAACTGATTTCAGTTTTAGCATATCAAACATCATGCACTGCAAAACTCAGTGGCTTCACAAATAGGTATATAAACCATTAAAGTAAATTATCAATTAAAATATAATTAATAACTTTTAGTGTTTAAGATAACTTCTAAATCCAATTAGAGAGTGAATTAAAATATTAAATTACTTAAAATGGCACTAGATGTCAATACAAAGCAACAATAATTTTATTTATGAACCATTTTGCTATTATATTTGATGTAATTGGTTCTTTTCTTTTCACTCTGTGGACACTTTTCTTCTGGTAAATTAACAAATCATAAATAATAGATAAACAACATACCAAAATAGGTTAAATATTTTAATTTAAATTTTACAGAGAGCTGTTTGTTTACCTTTCATCTCAAGTCCAAGTTACCATTTAAACTTCTAAATTGAATATTTGATGATAAGTGAATAGTTTACTTTCTTTCGAGAGGGATAAACCCTTCAAAAAACTTGCTTATAAAAAGTTGTCTGAAATTAAAACTCTGATAAATGCGTATTTTAACCTTCGAAAACAGCGAACTTCTTCCAGCATGTAATTTTCCATGCAATATAATTTGAAATACATTAAAATTTCAGGTACATGCATGATTTTTCTGTGATTAATTTGCACATGTCACAATAAAAAGAAATTTACACTATCTGAATTAAAAACAATTCCAAGTATTATTTTTACAACCCAAAAGTAATTTGATAGTTATCCTATAACCGATGATATAATAGACCCAACAAAAAAAAAAATTTAGATAACAGATGATACAATAATTCCAACAAATAACAAAACTTGTTAAAATATGCTCAAACTCATAACTATGATACCATTATAAGAGATTGATTATAAGTCTAACTCAATTCACAAAAACCGACTTTTAAAATAACGTTTGCATTCATTTATATACTATAAACTTGTTTTATTTTTGGATCTCCAAGGACTAATACATTCTTATCAGATTATTTTTCTTTTGTTTGGGAGCAATGATGAAAAGTTGATTGACGAACAAAGTGAGAAATATAACGCTTAAACTTACTGTGATTATAAAAAGAAGTTCACCAAAAATCAACACGTGGCTTTTCTTCAGGAAAGTAAAGGCAATGGTTCTGTTTGCAAAAAGAGATAAATGACAGACGAAAAGAAAGAATAATCTGCCATAATTAGAAAAATGCATTTGCAGATTCAAAAAGCTTATTATTTTCTGCATATGGTGAAGCATGTAGATAAGATAGAGCTTTGATGTGGATAACTTCCTTATCCATGACGCAGTAACATTGATCAAGAACTATCCTATGTAGGACGAAAGGTTGACAATATTATTCCACAGCCACCAGTCCTTTTAACTTGAGAAAAATGTATAGGAACCATAATATACAAACCATGTTACCTAACATGAAAATAGTACTTGAAAGGTGCTTCACACACAGCTTAGTGGTCCAAAGATGTGGATGTTTGCCAAAACCAGCACTGCATAACAAACAGTAAACCCTTTATTCTTTAGTTATTAGCCAATAATTGATTTCTAAATAACAAGATAAGTTGACTGATATGGCCAAAGCCCTCTTTCTTCTCTTTTCACTCTTAGAAGAATAGGGGTAGCTCCTGTGTTTTATTCAAATATGATTATGAACTGTGTACTCAACAAGTTTAGCATTAGATCACTTTCTTCTCATTTCAGCTATTTTGGAGTACAATGTTTAAAAGGAAGAAAAAGGGGGCATAAACAAGTACTGCAGGGATGCTGTGTTTCAAAAAGGAATTGTGAAAATCTTATTGTAATCTTACCTTGGTAGATGCTGTGTTTCCTTTAGTTCCCTCTTGGCCATGATTCATGTTTCAGCAAATATTTCAATGCAATGCATCATAAATGATGAGTATGAGGCCACTCAAAGTTTCTGGAATTAGTTCCTAACCAAAAGACCCAACTGTACGAAGCAGCTCTTTCAGCCACTGGCAAATTGATGGATGATACTTGGACCAGCCATGGCTATCATATTGTCCTCAGTTTCATGCATGTGGCACATGATCCATTAACTCAGGCCTACATGAAAAATGGCCCCTCTCATAGTTTGAACTTTGAACCCCACATAGTCCTCTGTAACACATGGCAATGTCACATTTGCTTGCCAACTGAGGGGCCCACAGGCTCAAACATCATATGTGCATGATGTGGTAAACTGAATCTACCTTAACATTTCTTATACTCTGATGTTAAATTGTGGTGAGTAGTTCACAAACTGCAGCCTCTATGTCTAACTGTGTGAGGAAATGCACTTTCAACCAGCTATTACACTTGCATTCAAGGATTGGCTGTTTGTGGGGTCAATTTCTTGTATTTTGTCTTTAGCTCACCAAAACTTGATAAACTCTAATATCTGCTCTCAAGAACATGTGTGTCACATAACTGTTAGATTTCTTAATTATTAGCACTTTATTCAAGTTGAACTATTATGTTGTTCCTCATCTATGTATGCTACTTTGGTCGGCCAAATAACATACCAGAAGTTTTTATGATGTCAGAGTACATTTTAAAGATCATTTAAACTTAAAATTAGTTGAGATAGAATAATAAGTTGAGCAGACCCTAATACTTACAACTTAAAAAAGGAAATCAGTTTCACAAGGGAACAAAGTAATTTCACATATTCAGGTCAATCCCAGTACTTTACAAAAGAAATTTCTTCTTTTTTTTTTAGAGTAAGAACAAAAAACAGAATACTGATATTCCACACTAGCTTCTTCCACCTCCAAAATTCTATCTAGAGTCATCTTCCGTGCATATGAAGCAAACTCAGCTACCTTGAGATGTCATACTCTTCTGGATAAGTGAGTTGTTGCTCCATCTGCCAGCTCAACTTGGAAGCAACACTTTCATGACAGGGAACGTAGTCCTGTGAATTTAACAAAAAAGATATCATTTTTCTGCTTAATTCTGTGGAAGAAAAAGTGTTGTTTGTTTATGTCATCCTATGAAAATTACCTCCAATTTCTTTACCAACTCTTTTGATGTTGGTGCTGACACAATAATGTGGCGGGCATTAGGACTGATAAATCCCTCTTCCACAGCTTTATCAATAAATGATAGCAACGAATTGAAGTATCCATCAACATTTACCAATCCCACCTGCAAGTTGTGAAAAAATGTCAAATCTAGTTAAGCTAAAAGAACAGGGAACCTCCAAAGAATATATTAATTATGGTACAAGTCAATTACCGGTTTATCATGGATCCCAAGTTGAGCCCAAGTTATGACCTCAAGAAGCTCCTCTAGAGTCCCATAGCCACCTGCATGCATTTAACTTGCTATGTTTATATATAATTTAATACAAAAACGTAAGATAAACAACCCATGATTGAGACGGTAATAAATAAAGTAGCAGAAGAAAGAGAAACTGGAATTTATTTTAACAGTATGAGAAGTTGAGAACCAGTTTTCATTGTTGGTTTGATTTCAACCAGGTTGTCTCTTTCTCCACAAGTTTAGGATTTAACTATTCCATATTAGGATGCATGTTTACTTACTGTTTTGTAGCCTTTGGTTTGTGTAAAAAATGCCATTATGGATGTTATAGCATGAAGTGAGAGGTAGTTAAGGACATGTATCCATTCCATTGGTTTTGTCTTCACGCTCTCCCTCTTATTTACTCTTGGAATTTGGGGAATCCACTTTCATACGAGGGATCCCAAGATAGAGAGTGATTGACAGCTTTGTCTTTGCGTTCTTCCTCTATCTTCTCTAATTTTCAGCACTCAATTACTTTCAGAATCATAACAACTAAGAATTAAAAGTCTTTGAAAAGGGTAAGGCATTATTCCATGTCAGGTACAGGTGCTAGTTGGAAACGTTATCTTGTGATAGTTCTTCTTTAGCTTTACTTTCCCTTCACTATTAAATGCAGGAAGTTTGGTACAAAACACGTCATGATTCCAATGAAAGTAGAGGCAAAAATAGTACTCAACCAGAACCACAGTTGCTCAGAGCTGCAGAGGTTTTCAAATTTTATCCACATATGTTAAGGCCTCAGGCAAAGTCAGGATCAGCTACTTCTGAAGGGTCGCTCTCTATACATCGTAGCATTGGGATGTATGAATGAATTATTATCAAAGAAAAGTCTCAAACTGGTTTTTACAGCAGTGCCAAATTTAATTCATTAAAAATCTCACACCACTTTAATACTCCTTAAATTACAAGTGCATTGTCCATTTATCCATGCTCAAAGTACATGAACAGTCCACAATATTACGTAAGACTTCAAAGCTTTACATACATAAGTACATAATGGTTAATGCCTAGTCAACATCAACAACCTTCATGATTAGGCGTGGTAAACCTTTTAATAATGTTTAGATAAAAATAAGTTTAAGAAAGTGAAAAAAAATAAATACAATCTGTTGAATGCTGAATGAGAAAAGAGCACAGGAATATTTTATTCAACTATTATTCTCAAAAGAATAAAACACTGAGATATGGTCAATGGTACATGATAAAACTAGAAAGGTTCAAGCACCTTGATATTTCCACTTTTTCTAATGCAACCAAGAATTATAAGTTCATGCTAACCTGGTAAGGCAATAAAGGCATCTGAATGCTTGGCCATCTCTGCCTTCCTTTGATGCATATCAGCTACAGCCTTTACTTCTCCCACTGTTTCACCAGTTAGCTGCAAAAGGAACCATTGCACAGGGGATGGAGCAGATAATAAGATCAGCAAGTAAAGAGAAAAGGAGAAGCTAAGCAATTATGAGAGTTATGAGAGTTGAAGGGTTGTTTATTCCGTGCTTTACCAAGCTATGCAGATATCAATAATTCATAATCCAAGAGATTGAAACTAAAAATCAAAAACAAAAACCAACAGAAGAAACTTTCTAGGCAATGAAGGAAAACCTGCAAAGGGAAAAGATGCTGAACGTAAAAAGATTTCACTAGCAAAAAGAAAACAGAGACCATAAACATATATGAACCAGGGGGTAATGAAGACTTTACTGAAAACCAAAGAAACTACAGAACAAAGAACATATAAACTGTGGAGAATGGGAATACGTAACTAGAATATAATAGAACCAATGAAGAAAGTGGAGAAATAAAAGAAAAGAGTAGAACCTGTTTGATACAAATCTAGAAAGGTTATACAGATTTCTCAACTAAAAAGGTACCATATTTTCATTATAAAAAGCTCTCAAACAGTATAAGTTTACTTCTCCCAAACGTGCTCAAAGAAGATGTTCGATGAAGAGAAACAAGTAAGAAAAAAGGAAAATTTTATAATATTGAAGAAAAAACTAGAAGCTTTCTTTACTGGTTAAAGTAGACATACCTCTCGAGGCATGAGTGTCTTGGGAATAACTCTGCAAGAGACAATAACATGACAAATAGAGTCAATGGAGAAAGAGACCAACACAAACACAAGTGGCTCTGATTCTTGATCGTCCCCTTCCACCCAAAATCCTTGGGAGAAAAAAGAGAAAGAGAAAACTTTACCAAAAAAAGGGTGTGAGGAAAAGAGAGAGAGTGATACCCAATGACATGCCGACCACCATCATGAACAGCTTGGGAAACCAAACCCATTAAGCCAATGCTTCCTCCTCCGTAGACCAGATCAATGTTCCTAGAGACCTTCAGACACCATTAAAAACAACATAAACAATCTAGAAAGACCAGAGTAACAGAGGAAAATAAGAAGCATTGATGTCAAAAACACAAAAGCAAAACTGATGATTCGTTTGGAAAAAGGAAAAGGCCACAGAAAATTATTCTCCCACGCTCAATCAGAAGCAAGCACTAGTAAAGTCCCTGCCAAGTGTTCTGTCCATAGCTACCGAGCTTAATAAAGTTCAAGAAACAAAAAAAAAAATGGATACTTTTTATGCTCAGAAAGGTGAAAGGCGCCATAGATATCCAAACACATGAGAAAAAAATTGGGCACGGTTTTGATTGACTGCATAATCTAACATTAGACAGAAGCTAAACACCAACTCCACCGAAAAAAAAAATGAAATCTATATATGAGAAATTCAACTTGCAAACATGGTGTGAACTGAACAAAACGAACTCACCCAACTGAAATTATCAATGGAACAAGATCATTCAAGACGTGATACATGACAAAATTTAACCTTTTTCACCCAATCAATTACTTCAGCTCACTTACAATGAAATAAAAAACCATGACACGTTCTTTCTATTAAACCCCGAATGAAAAAGAAGGTTACTTACTTGCCCTTTTATTTCTGGAAAAGAAAAAGAACAAGATATGGGAAAGAAAAGCATAAAAGCATAATGGAATTGCATATGTACCAATTCATTGCCAAGCTCAATGGCAGCATCTTGATAGCTTCTCTTTTTGCCAGGGCTACTCCCACAGAAGACACAAACCCTCTTGAACTTTGACACCCTTATCTCAGCGTGTGTCTCCATTGGTTTGATGTAACAAGTTAGTATAGTACTACTACTACTCAACCTAGTTTATGCGTATGTATGGATGTATGTATTCACACACTCTTCTTAGTGCTTAGGTACTGCAATGCTTTAACGTTGATGAAATCTTAATCATCCACCCCTGATGCATCCATGTGTCATGATCAACATTCTCTCAACTACACTCACCTCACTCACTGCCTATTTTGCTTCCTCTGTTTGCTTCACCACCACTCTTCTGTGAATGGGGTTTGTATATATAGACAACAGCAGCACCTCATTGGGCATCGTCGCACGTGAGTAGTGCCTTAGTAGCACGCGCGGACTACAGTTGTTGTGCGGTCCCAGCCTACGCCCCCTTCTGTTCTCTTCTCTTCTGCCTAATCAACATTGTCACAAAAACATTCTTCCAATAACAAACAACGTTACGTGTACTGTAATCATCACGTTTTTTTTCTAACACCACCTCAATTGCTCTTCCAAACATCCTTATTAATTAATTACCACCTCGGATTTCTCATTTTATCTTAAACAATATATACTATTAATAATTCTACATACTTCTTTGCATCTTGCTCAAATTAAATTAGTCCATTATAAAAATTGTATTTCTTTTTTATAATGAAATTGAGATTTTTCTAAAATAATAATAATAATAATATTTGTATACATACACTTGTATACATACACACGTGTAATGCAAACTCTTGATCGCAATTTAAAAAGATTATGTAATTTTGGAAGAGGAAGAATAAATGTATTTTTAGTTTATCATTTGAGTAACCTAAAAGAGTATAGTGTTGATGGGTTGGTGACATTTTAAATGTTAATATGTGCCACAATAGACATTTTAAATTATGAGTATGGGATATTCAAATTTGTACTACGTAGGAAAATATTGGTAAGGACTTAACTGTTCGTATAATCTAATATTGTTATTGACATTATTTTTATTAATTATTTTCTTTTCTTAAATTTTCATCTCCTTTGTCTAAGACAATGTTCATGGTGATTTCCTTTTATCATCTACCATTCACTGTCTGGTTTTCTTTCTTCTTTTTATCCAAATTGAATACTCCAAATTCCAACTTCACCTAATCGTCTTTGCATTGTACTATTGTGCCGTAATATTTCCCATGGTACATACTCATCGTCCTATAACGAATAACTAACCTCAGGTGATTGTGAAGATATATTGTTTTATTACTATTTATAAAAAAATGTTTTACGTTATTTATAATAGTGTATATAATGAAGTATAACAACATTAAAATGTTTTGCAATTCAGTTGGGAAGAAATTAAAATATTATGTTTTTTTATGTTTAATATGTTAGTTCTTTTATTGTAATATTTTGTTATAGAGAAATTTAGTAGTCTATTAATTTGTTATTAGAGGTCTCGATATGTGAGTCAACCCTCGCAAGGAGTTTGAGTCGGATTCAATTGGAAAAAAAATCACTTTTGTTAAATGTGGATCAAACTGAATTTTTGTTATTTAATGTACATATTAGATTAGTTTGACTCGTGTATTTTTTTTATAGTTTTTTATTACTTTATTATTATAAGAGTTAAATATGTTTTTATTTTCTAAAATTGGATATGAAATTAGAATATATCTATAAATGCTAAAATAAAGTTTCCAACCAAAATAACACATTACCAATTACCACAATAAACCCCTCACACAGCTAACACTGCACGCATTAACAATATTAACACCAACACTCTTTCACTCAAACACAAACAAAAAGATGAACTAAAATAGTACCGAAATGGAAACAAAATCATAACAAACTTGGACCAAAAACAGAGTATACCTAAACAACAAAAACATAAATATCCCAAGACATAAGACATGTGATATTGAATTCTGGCTTAGAAATTAGGATGTAAGAAAAGAACATATATCATTTACATATAAAGATGAATGTTTGAAAATGAAAGGGAAAAATGGAATAGTACCAATAATTCCACCATTTGAAAAGAAAAGAAAAGAAAAGTTTGATGATTGGGGCGGTGAGTGTTGATATTAATGGGAAAGAGTAGAATGGGCTTATCCAAGAAAATAAGGAGTCACAGCCACTCAGTAACCATAATAGTGGCAATTATGTGCGCAAGTGCAACACTGGCATTCTGGTTCCCCCTCTCACCCCTCTCCCACTTCATCTCTTTTCCATTGGTTCTTTACCCAAAAGTGTTCAACAAATCACATAAAAAAGGTTCCTATCTACAAGGGGACTGCGTCACTAACCAAATCATTCATCTACTACTTTCCAACCAACCAAACTCTGCATACTTAACCAGAAATCCACCACAAAAGAGAAAACAAAAAACCATGAATGGAACAATTGATTAATCCCTGTGAATGGGCAACCCTGACAATTACTTTTATTTTAAAACATTTGTTTATGGTGAACAAGTTATGGGTAATAGCAGAAGCTACTTAAGATGGTGCTCTAGTGCTGTTGAGCAATGTGCATTGATGATTGAATAAGGAAAAAACATTAGTGGGTAGTGCCCTATAACACCTGTGCCCTCATCCACCCTACCTTACTCGACACACATGTTATACGCATAGGAAACATTTCATTTTTATTTTACACGCCCCTTTCCATTACCCATATCCTCTCTTCCGCATTTCTTCAAGCACCTTGTCCCCATCCTCACTCTCATTCATTGCATGCCCTCTTTCTCCACCTATCACATTTCATTCCCCTCAAATTCATCACCCAACTCAATTTTAAACCCATTTGCCTATTTCCAAACACTTTTGATGGGTGTTTTTGGCTTATTCACACGCATTACTTAATTTTGCTGCCACATTGTTTATGTAGCTGTTTTGTCAGGATTGCTGCGACTCAACCCATGCCTTTATGCTACTATTAGTTATATTATGTTGGTTTTAGGGCTCCAATCCCAACGTACTCTTTCTGCCTTCTTTTTCTTTAGTTTTTTTTTTCTTTTGTTTTTTCTCTACTTCTTCCCCTCTCACGTGTTTAGAGATTATAAACTCTTGATCACTCCTTCGTGATGGGGATTGAGCTTACATGTATAAAAATTCATGTGAACTTGCATGCGCGTTTAAAAGCATATTTTTGTGTGTTAGTGAGTTTTCAAACCATTTTTCTATTCATTATCCTAAGGAAATGGTGAAGCAATTACTACTACCTTTTGTTAAAAATTACGCTAGAGTTACATTAGTACGGTTGTACCCTTTAAATATTTTATTTATAGTGGAACTAATTATTATTTTTAACTTCTTAGCCATTCGGTAGAAATCAACCACGTTTACAAAATACATATACATGCCTCAGGGTTTATAGTTAAGGAGCACAAAGTTCGATGCTTTTAATGTGAAATTAGGCATAAATTATTGATGGCAGTAAACACCAAGAACACTAATCCAAGACCTTCATCTTGTGTTTTCTACAATTCTTCCTCGATCATCTCCAGTTTGAAAGAGTTGGTCTATCTATAAAGTATAAATTTAAAAAGTTATGAAGTCTTGAAGTCATAGTGAAAAAAATAGTAATTGAAGTATAATATGTTTTGTCCTAAATTACTGAGATTTGGGAAAGTACAGAACACAGAAAGTATGGTGATGCTATATGAGGACTTCGTATTTGATTTGGGTAAGAAAAAATTACAAAGACAATACTGGAATAAGCATTCAGATTTGTGAGTATTATAACATATTTACATATAACTAATTGAATTTTATTTGTGAAAACTAGTAATGGGAAACTAATTTACATATATATTAGCATTTAGCAGGTACAAATTTGCTGAGGTCATGGCGTGGACTTTGGAAATATATGCTTCAGACAAAACACATAGCAAACTATGCTTTTGCATTTAGCAGGTACAAATATATTTGCTCTTAATTTATACCACTTCGTGGTAGCATTTTTCCCTTGTCATCATCCAGTAGAGAAAGGATTCCTTTTTCCTCAATGTTCAACAGATCCACATTTATAGCTTCAAGGTAAGCAATCATTTTGAGTTTTTATAAATCATACTTTTCATCTTTAAACATGGGTGAATGATTGGTTCATTGTCCATCGAATCTTTTTGGATTGAAACCTCTTTTCCTCCTAAGGAACTCCCATAGAGGCAAGTTCAAGTACCACTTATTGGTGCAGTTGGGTTTAGAAATGGATGAGTAGAGCCTAAAATCTTTTTATATAAGATAAATTGAAATACTTAACAACATAAACAAAATTTTATATGGGTTCACTCAAACTCACGGACTACGTCTAGTTTTACTTTAAGCACATAACTTAAGAAGTTATACTAATAAAATAAAACTGATAACAAATGAGTACACAAAGCTCTCCAACTTACAAGTATAACCTTTCTAGGTATCACGAGAACAACCTCTCCAGGTTTCCTTCTTAGTTTCTTCTGAGATTAGAACTCTCAATAGAATAAAGAGAAACATTCTCAAAGTTTAAGCTCACTTAGATACACAATGTGAAGAATATTACAATGGCTAATTACACACCCATTGTTTTCACAGACAATTGCTATAGACCCTATAAGCTCATTGTCTTGAGTCACTTTTTTCTTTCCTTGTAAGTATCTCTCTTGTATTGTACTTGTTCTATGTACACTTGCTTCTTGTTTCTCTTTTTCAGTTTGGTCTCTATTTATAGTTGTTGAAAAGATGACCGTTCATCGCTTCATTATTACAAATAATTTGATTCTTCATAGATTCATATCATCTTCTAGTTCAATACTTCGTAAGGAATGTTTTGATAGAGTCTTCAAGATTGTGTTCAGATTTTTCTTGCTCGAATCTCTTTTATCATGAAATATTTTCTTTGAAGCTTTAATTTTGTGCTTTCTTCTTAAGATCAGAGAACGCTTGATATGGAATGTTTCCAAATATATTCTCTAACATTTAAGTATTTTCACTACTAAAAAGAAAATTTGTAATATATTCCATTAATAGTAAAATAAATTAATGGCAGTCTTATATCAGGGCACATAGAATATTTTCATGTATAGAGGTAAAATTACTGTTGACATTTAAAGCAATTTCAATTCAAGATAGACAATTTGCTAAGGAAATCTTTTGATATAGATTTAATTTTCTATAAACTTTTTTATTGTTGCAACTTGTTAATTTTATCTAATTCATAAAAAGAAGAAATTATAAATAGTAAGAGCAATAAAGCAATTAATATGTTAATATTAACAACACATGATTAGTTCAAACTTAACTAGTCTGATCAATTAAAACTTATATCGTTTTGATGAATTCCAATTTTTATCGTCTAATATTTATAAAAGACTATTTATCCACAACATTATCTTATTGTCTTGAGATTTATATATTTTGAAATACTAAACAAGTTATACACAAATAACATAATATTATTTTTTATCATCGCACCTATTTAGATCTTTCGTCTAAAGGGGTGTTGTATCATCTAGTTCTAATATCAACTCAACTCGAGTGGGTTTGACTTAACTCTGCCCGAGGTGGGTCTGGCTTGACTTAGTTTATGGTAGGCCCAAGTTGACTTGGCTTAATGCAGGCTAAATGTGGGCTCAACTCAACTTAGTCTGACATGGACCTAACTTGACTTAGCAAAAAATGGGCTCAACTTGACTCGACTTGACATGGACCCGACCTTATTTGGTATGATGTGGGTCCTAATTGACTCAATTCGATGTGTGCCCAACTCGACTCGACTCGAGATGTGCCTTACTTGACTTGACTTGTGGCATGCCACAGTGGACTCAACTTGGCAGTTATTCTACTCGACTCGCCTAACCTGATCGACTTGACTCGACCTAAGATTTTGATCTTTGGAATTATTGTGAAAGGTTTTAATAGATAATTCAATCATTCCTTCTTATGTATTCTACTTGTTTTTCACATTGTTGTCATGCATAAAATGGAACATCACTGAAATGCAATAACTCAAGATAATATTTTTTTTGTTATGGTTGGTTCTAACTTAAAAAGTAACAACATAGCAACAAGTTTTTTTATTCTAGACAATCATATTTGAGATAAGATAAATAAAACCAAGAAGAACATATAGGACCTTACAAGTATCGTGGATCCTTACATAGCAATCAAAACATATTAGTCATTGAATAAGTCATACCTTACTGCTATGATTTTCAATATGAAGAGTTATGTTTATCTATAGTAGTATGTCCATCATTCCTATAAAACTTGCTCACATTCTCAACTAAACCATTAGCATCAACTTGATGAAAGATGGAACAAAATTAGAGATCAAATTTGTCAAATACTTGGAAGCTTAAATGAAGCCTACAAAAATCAAAGAGAGACATAGTCCAAGTTTTTTCTAAAAAATATAGGAGTTTTATATTTTGTCTTGGAATATTGGATTAATTTTTTCAAGAGATCTTTTATGTAGACATATCATTGAGATATACTCTTGTAAGAGTAGAAGAAACAAACTTTATATACGTACATAGAATAAGCATTTATAATATTGTTAGTTTGAACATTTAGCTTATCATGTGAAGTTATACGTACATAAGGTGTTATGGGTTTGTTGCACAGACGAAGCACTCGCGTTTGTCATTATAAGATATTTATATAAAAGCTCAGTTTATACTTTGTTATAACCACTTAATTAAAAAAAAGTTGGGGTTTGTTGGACTTTTACTCTAATAAGAAATAATTAATGACTTGTCGACGAAAACCCTAAAGGAGTGAAAGATGAAACTCTAGGGTTTGCAATGGGAGCTTTAAGATTTGCGATTGAGAGTCAAACCAATGTGAGACTCAGTGAATACATTTGAGACACGTTCGTTAATTCATTTTGGAAAAGTCATTTTTGAAAAGATAATGCGAGTGCACGAGAGTGAGTGATAAAAAAAAAAGATATGAATTTGGATGAATGAAGTAAGGAATATAAGTTTGAGAATGAAGCAAGGAGAGTGTAAAGGATAAATGAAGAAACCATATAAGGATAAAGGCCCATAAACCCATTGCCTTAAGGTTTTGGGTTGAGAGTGGTGTCAGTGTCTTATGTGGTTAGGCTCAGATCTCATTGGTGTTGTTCTCCCCAGTGAAACCCCCTCTGTAAAACCTGACAAGTGGTATCAGAGCCGATGGTTAATACCGGCTCAGACGAGTGCAGTACCAGTATGGTCCTAGTATCGAAAGTCTTCCTGGCAAGAGTCCCAGGTAAGGGTTCCAGGTAAGCGTGTCCCGTTAAGAAAAAAATGGCGGTACAGAAAAGGGCAGAATAGAAGTACTCGTGGTTGGGAATGCTTCCGCTGGAGGGGGAGTGTACCAATGTGGTTGAAGGGACTCACCCTTGAGGGGGAGAATGTTAGGAATCCAAGTGTGAGTCTAAGTCCCACATTGACCAGAATTGAGAAAGTAGAGCACCATATAAGGATAAAGGCCCATAAACCCATTGCCTTAAGGTTTTGGGTTGAGAGTGGTGTCAGTGTCTTATGTGGTTAGGCTCAGATCTCATTGGTGTTGTTCTCCCCAGTGAAACCCCCTCTGTAAAACCTGACAACCAAGTGTGTTTTAGAATAATTAGAAGAGTGATGAAGTAGGTATACATTGGAATTATGGTTTGAAGAGTGTGCTTCATAGTAGTTAGAAAAATGATGAATGGGAATATACTGGAATTAGGAGGAAAAATGTAATTGAGAAAATAGGAAAAACATAAGAATAAATGGCGGCTCAAAATGTCATAATTTTCATGAATATTATGACAATTAAAAAGATGTGAGTTCAACAAGTATTGTGTTATATTTTAAATAGTGATAGTTTAGAGATGATCATATTTAAACTGTCATATTTAATGTTTTTTTAGTGACTTTCTTTGTGTTGTGAAGAAGTTGATCACAAACTTATGAAACACAATACAAATAGGTCTATCTTCATAAGTTGTGACGATGAATAAGAATCAAAGGATATGATAACAAATCAAATGTAATGCTTATTAGTTACGTCTAAAATAACTTGTTATGAAAATAAGTTTTTTTGTCCTTGAATTGAAATTGATTAAAATATTTTTATTATTTTATTATTTTATTATGATTTTATAATGATTATTACTAATTTTATATCACTAATTTATAGACTTGCATGTGTTTCCCATTACCGATATCGTGGTTGGTTAACTATTTGTACTAAATTAGCAATGAACAATGGAAAATGAATGAATTTACGCAAAAAGAGAGTAAAAGATATGAATTTATGGTTGTTGACTATAATGATCAATGAAGAAAAGATTGATAATAGTGGTAGTTGGAGAACCTAACCATACAAAAATGTGGTTAAAGGCTTAAGACAATCACACTAGAGTGACATAACAAGAAGTAATGTGAAAAAAAAAAAAAAAAGACGAAGGAGATGGTATCCGTATAAAAAAGACATGGCCTACGTATTTTGTCGGGGCCTGAAGCAAACAAAAACATTAGAAGCCGTATAGGATAATAGGATTCAGCTTTTGAACACATTTCCCAGTTACCTGCACCCGTACTCTATCGATATCATTCTAATTTACAATTTATTGCATTGCTAATTTCTCTATATATCACTTTGATACTAAAAAGGTCACAAGTTTTAGATTGGAATTTTGTTAGTGTTATGCTATTTTCAAAATATAATGATTTTGATATATTAAAAATGTTCTAATATGTTTTAAAATATGAAAATAAGTGTTATTAATATATTTTAAAGATATTTTCAATTTACTTTTACAATTTCTTCACTATTTTCCCCTTTATGTTGCTCTCTTTTTGACAGGGTTGTTGTTTCACATTATTATTAGCAGTACTTTTTTTTTTAATTTATAATATTTAAAATGTACGAGAGTTAATCGCTTTCTTAGTTTTAGTTTCAAAATAATTTTGTTTTCAAGTTTTTTATTTTGTTAAAGATAATCTAAAAGAAAACTGAGTATAACTAACAATAATAATTAGTGAAAATAATAGCGATCCAATCAAGTAATCTGGAAGTGAAAAAAAAAGGATTGCGTGTTAAATGTATTTCTTTTAAATAACTAAATAAATAATACATGAATACTTTTCTTGATTTTACCCTCGTTTTAATAAAATATATTATGTTTTTAAAATATCATCTAAAGAAAACTAGCAATCACTCAAAATATACTTTGGAATCTACAAATTTAGTGTATTGAATTTTTATTTCGGGCAAAAGTTTTGGCATCTTCTACTTTTTCTTTCTTTCTTTTCTTTATTAATATTATGTAAATGAGACCTTGTTTGTAGAAAATTCACATTTGAGTAAATCAATTTAAATATCTTTAATTTATTCATAAAAATTAGTATTTTAACCTATATATATATTGCATAAATGTTTCTTTCATATAAACAAAATTTATAATGAATAATACATTTAAAAAGTTATATTATAATTAAGATTCATAATAAATAAATACTTTTAAACATATATATCATATTTTAATTCGTGATCTATAGCGTGACACAACGTTATTTTTTACTATAGACAAATTTTGAAATCCAATTTAGAACTAAAAATGATAGATAACAACTCATAACAAAAAATAGTTTCCATAATTAATTCTTAAAATTCGATATCCTAAAAGGTAACTCGTATAAAAACTTTCATTCAAAATGACTACTTTTAATCTAGGTTTAATGACATTTCTTTTTCTCCTTTCTTCATTGCAAGCTCCCACTTCTAATGTTTCAAATTGGTCTGTCATTTAATTTCTTCTTCCCCATTATTCTACGTTGAAGTGTTGCTTATTGGTTCCAATTTACTTCGTTCCATTTCTTATTCTCCATGTTTTGCTACAAAGCCAAACGTTGAGGAAATATAATTGTATTATATTTTGTTATTTTCAAATCAAATGTGAAAATTGGAAGTAATATCCAAACACACCGAATACAATATCAAATACAAACAATATTAAATCAGATTGTTTGTCATGTAAAATGATTATGTTTTTGACATTTGATGAAGGAAGACGAAATGTAAGAAGCAAAATTGGACCCACATGAACAACACTATAAAAACATAATTTTGAGGGAAGGAAAAATGGAAGGAGAGACAAATTTGAGATCTAGAAGCAGTGATTTGCCATGAGAGATAAAGGTGAAGAATATCACATAAGCCATAACACCATCACTATTTTTCATTTAAAGACAAAAAAATTCATATTATTTAATTTCCATGTTATACTATTCATGGGTACACGTTCGAGCCATAGTATCACGATATTAAACATTTAACCCACCTTAGAGAAAGAGGTAAAATGTATTTAATATTATACCATGAACACTAAAATGAAATTTCAATAGTAAAATATGTAAGTACAAATGAAAAAAAAAAAAAAACATGTTTCTTTTTGTTAATTGTAACTTTGACTGTTTGTCACCGAACATTTATATTATGTTTGATGAGTGTTTCGACAAGATTTTACAATAATAAATTATGACACATTGAATCCTCAAGAGGCACGACACGAATAAATCAGATAAGAACGCGGAATAAGACAGAGATGGAGGACACCACAATCTAGCAGATTGATAAGTCAAGTGAAGATTCGCCACAAAGATGTTAATCTTTGATAAGAACCAGATGCCTAAGTCAAGTCTCTGTTTAATGAAAATCAAATTCAATATATGACTAAAAGTGTCTATATTGTTTTTGGCACCTCTATATATAGGCACACAAGTTTAAGAAAACATGAGAACCCTACAAGAAGGCCCAAACCCAAAACATAAAAATATAAACTAATTTATAAAAAAAAGCCCAAAGCCCAAAAACATATAACATAACTAATTTTTAAGAGGAAACCCCAAAGTCTAAAAATATAAATTAATCTTCCTAAAAGCTATCCTTCAAATGTGCTTCAAGCCATGATCTTCATATTCTTTGAATTTCAGATTGCTTGTAGCATTATGAGCCTTGAATAACTTTGACCTTTCAATCTCTTGCTCCTTGCCCTTGTCATAGGTCCTTTAAATTGTAAAGGTTCATCTTCAAGTTCTTCTTGTATGGAATCTTGGGATAGTTCTCTATCACATATTTTCATTCAATCCAAATATTTTAAGATAATGAACATGTGAGTCTTATTTCTTATATCATTATTAAAAAAAATACTCCTGTTAAATTTCTTTTGAATTTTTTTTAAGAAATACTTATAAATTTTATTACGAATAATAATTTGTAAACTATTGGTACCAATTTTTAAAAAAATTATTTTGTACAAAATGTTTTTCATAGAAAATTTTATAAAAAATACTTGTGAATTTTATAATTTTGTAAGAAATACTTATTTATGAAAGATTTATATGTCAATTACAACTCTTAGCAAAAATAAGAACAAAAAAGTCTTTCTTTGTAAGAAAACTCTCATGAAATATTAAAAATTCTAATAATGTATGGTGTCCAAGTTTCTTTTCATTAGCAACTCTTACTTATACCTCTTCATCATACAATACATGTTTGACTAAATCTCTACGAGCAAGGCATATGATACAATAACTATAATATACTCATCTAGACTAGTCATAAAAAATGAACCATCAACTCTAATGTCATCCATAGATCTTTCGAAAGGATTTTTGAAAGATTCAATGACAACAAATCTTAGACCTCTGTGTTGCACTGAACGTGGACCTCTATGTTGCACTTAACATGGCTTCCTGACATCACACGGTTGGATGACACACATATGCATAAGTCCACTTGCACGTTTCCTATATATATATATATATATATATATATATGTGTGTGTGTGTGTGTGTGTGTGTTTTCTCTAGATAAATATGTGTGATATAAAGTTCTTCTCATTTACTTTATGTAACCTACACATTTTCAGATTGTAAAGTAGTTTCTTTCTTTCTATCAATAATATAGAAACAATTTTCTTCTCTCCATATGCTTAGACTCTTTCATATCTTTTCTTATTTTTTTTTCAATTTTCTTGGAAAACATCAAAGCATGGATCCTCATGAAACTTGAGATGGTATCAAAGCTCTTCAATTGAAGAGTGCTACTACGATCTTTGATTTTTCAAGCCTTTTCTTTTCTAGTTATCTTTCAATTTTTTCTTGTTTGTTTCTTTTTTTTTTTGCTAAGTCTCGTTCTTTTTCAGTTTGTTCCTCATGGCTAAAGAAGTCAAAGAAGAGCAAGTCACACAATTAGCGAATGACAATTACCTTTACCTGCATCCTAGAGAAAGTCTAGCAATGGTTCTTGTTTCACTGTTCTTGATCCAACCAATTTTCATTCATTGATCAGGTCAATGCTGACTACCCTAAGCACAAAGAATAAATCTCAATTTGTTAACAAAATGACCAAGAAACCTGAAAAGACCATCCTTTCGTATAATGTTTGTCAAAGGTGCAATGACATGGTGATGTCTTGGATTGTGCATTCTATATCACCACAAATCAAACAGAGCGTCCTTTGGATGGATAGTGCAATTTTTACGCCACTAGCACGATTCCCCTTTTTATTAACACACATAGCTTATTGTTCCTAATAATTACAAGGATAACATGGTTTTTTTATGTAGGTGAGAATTTGATCCCTAGGGAACCGAATTCACCGAATTCTAGCTTACAAATTGCCAACTTTTTTTTAAAATGCCAATCAGAATTCGGTCTCCAGGGACCCAAATTCTGAACTATTTTTTTTTTCGTTTTTTCTATTTTTGAATTAGGATTTTTGAAAATTTTTAAAAGAATAGTTTTAGGTGTTATTTTTTTATTTTATTTTTTTGAAAAAATGGTTGCATTTATATTTTAAAAGAATGAAATTATTTAGGTGTAATTTGGAAATATAAAAGTAAAAATAATTAATGTATAATGTTTGTGGTGGTGTTGTACTATTTATTTTTTTATGTTTATTGAATATTTAAAATGAAAAAATTTGGTGGAAGTACGAATTTATTTTTTATTTATATTTTCTTACTTTGATTTCTTTATAAGAATTTTATTGATAAAATATTTATTTTTTCACACAAATAAATAATGTAAAATTTATTGTTAGAATTTATAGTAGGTATTAAGTTTAAATAATAAAGTTAGAATTTATTTTTTTGAAATATCCTAATAAATAAATGACTAAAAATTTGGTTAAAATTAATTATTTTTCTTGTTTTCTTGTAACTTGAAATTTTGTTTTTGTAATATATGTGTTTTTAATTGGAATTTATAAAGTATAATCCAACAGATAATATATTTATTTAATGAAATACATTACAAGTAACATAATTGACATAAATAAAAATAAAATTTATTTCTCTATTGCTTGGATGAAGAATTCAATATAGTGCCAAGTGTCAGGACGTGCCACAGACGGGTCCAAACGTTGAACTTCTTTCCATCGCTTGATCATTTGTGCAACATCAATATCTATTTTGATTTGAGTCGTGTCATGGATAAGTTTGTTGTTGACTATCTTCATGGTACGAAGGTAGATAATATGATTTGTTACGAAACGAGTCTCACAATGTGTTTTTTGCATTACTTTCTATAGAAGGTCATCAAAGGCGAAATTGTGGGGGATTGACATTGTAACGGTGGTGTTGGATCTAAAGTATAACCCATAACCATATGGGCTATCTGCGATGCTTATCCGTCTTAGAGGTCCTCTATAATATAACTTTGCTGGTGAACACATGATACAGTATGGGATTGTTGAAAAGGATGAGGGAATTCATTGTAGAAGACTAAGTATTTCGTCAGTAGACCTTGTAAACGTAACAAACAATTCAATTATTGTGTTAATGGGTAGATGAGACTTATAACGAATGATTTCGACAACGTCATCATCAGTTGAGATTTGAATAGCATCATACATAATGGCTCCATCTTCTTTTAATGTGGGTATTCTAAAGTACAACTTATTGATGGATGTCGTGCTTGGAACCCCTATAGTTGAGCATACTTTCCGGGTCAAAATTTTGAATGTGCAATTCTCTGGTATGCGAAAGAGTTTTGGACTTTCACATTGGAACTTCACATCATCTTCACATTACATCATTTGGCCATTGGAAAACAAGGCTACAAGATAGGAATTTGAATAGTTCTCTTGGGTGTTGATGCCAAAGTGTTCCATGTCAAACAATTGGATGTGTTGATATTTTGATAGTGGTTTGAGTTGGTAGGTTTGTTATGCAATAGTAGTGTACACTAAGTTGTTTTTGGAGTTTATGTATTTATAAGGCAAGTAGTTGTGGGTCTTGCTATAGATTCAAATAAGGTTTACATGACCTGGTATCCTACTAAAGTGCACACATCTTATCATAGTGTCAAGTTGCATGTGATACCATTAATGAATACACTATGTGCACGTACACTAGGTGTAACACCTACTTCATGAAAAGATGCAGGCAAATAGCTGCAATGATGAGTGATGTCATGTGTACTCTGAATATGCAACCAACTTCCTACAAGATGCGAACTCCAAGTCAAACACGCACCACGTCGTTGAATTTGATAAATATACCACAAGATTCAGAGTGGAGGAGATGGTGAATCCTACAGAAGTACGTCCTGTAGGAAAATATGTAATCAGATTATATGAAAGGTGGTGCGATTGTGGAAAGTTTCAAAAAATCCATCTACCATGTTCACATGTTATTGCAGCTTGCAAACATGCATATCATGAATTTAGCATGTACAGAAGTCCCCATTATAGGTTGGATGTCGTCATGAAAGTATATGACAATTTGTTTGGCGAGTTAAGACATGAAGAATATTGGCCATCGTACCAAGGGCCACAGGTTTGGCCTCATCCTACCACAAAAAGAAGTGAGAAGGGTTGTCCTAAATCAAGTATAATTAGGACCGAGATGGGCATTAGGGAAGGAAGACAATCGAGAAAGTGTTCCTATTGTAGAACTGAAGGACACACACGAAATCATTGTCCTAACAACCCTGCACTTAGATGATCCACATCGAACCACTTAGTTTACGTTGTACTTTTAATTGTGTTCATTAAATTTATCCTTTTATTATTATCTTTTATTCTTACTTATTTTACATAAACCAAAAACAAATAAAAAGTTAATTTAAAATACAATAATGCAATGGTTTTAAATCATTTTTGTAATTTCCTTCATTTTTAAATTATTTTTTACAAATTTCCAATGTTATTTTTTGACATATTGCACATAAATCATTTTAGTAATTTCCTTTGTTTTCAAAAAATATTGTTTAAGAATTTTTTAACAATCTATATTTTTGAATTTATTTGCTACATTACAAATTGCTACAACAAAAATTTAAACCATATAAAAAAACTAAGTATACAAATGCATAGTAACCTTTTAATATACAATTTTTAAATTTACTTTTATATTTTCAAATTACAACTAAAATAACTTAATACACAATACTAAATCTATTTTTAAATTGTTTTTTTAACTCAAGAAATTCAAAAAATAATTTCATTACATTTACTTTGATATTTTTTCAAATAATACCTCAAATAACTTAATACACAATACTAAATCATTTTTTTAAAAGAAATTTAAACTCAACAATTTCAGAAATAAGTAAATTACATTAATTTTAATATATATCCAAATTACACCTAAAATATCTTAACATACAATAAATAATCTATTTTTAACATTTTTTTAACTAAACAAATTTTACAAAAAAAAATCATATTTTTAAAATAAAATTCCAACCATTTTTTCAAAAAAAAAAAAAAATTAACACCCTGAACTATTTTTTTAAAATTTTTCAAAAATCCCAATTCAAAAAAAAAAACTAAAAAAAAACAATTTAGAATTCGGGTCCCTCCCTCGGGACCGAATTCTCAC
>Ga0214543_1001325_pt1 | contig 47420 bp, 18 predicted proteins | sample CNSS2metaG_FD_160094 | JGI IMG/M metagenome (GOLD analysis project Ga0214543, IMG submission 160094) | Root nodule microbial communities from cowpea collected in UCLA plant growth center, Los Angeles, California, USA - CNSS2 | ecosystem: Host-associated > Plants > Roots > Nodule | place: USA...
TAAATATAAAATAAATAAAAAAAAAATAAATATATATATATATATATATATATATATATATATATATATATATATATATATATATATATATATATATATATATATATTAGTAGGTACACAAAAATGATATAATGAGTGTAAATCTTATTTTTAAATTTGAGTTAAATTTGAATATTCATTTTCTAAGATGATTTCAAAATATATATTGTGACACCTATTATGTTATTTGCTATTTTTTTTCTGCACTCGAGATGTTCAATTATGAAAGTACTAACAAAATTTATTTGTTGAGATGAATATTTTTTAAGGTTGAATTAACTTAAAAAAATTTTCATCATAGATGAGATAAATTATTTATGGTTTGTATATTATAAATGTGTCTTGAAAATTTATATGGTGAGATTTTCATTATTAGGTCAAATTAGTTTAGTTTATTAACATTATTTCACTTTTTTCATTAAAAGTCTAATATATATATATATATATATATATATATATATATATATATATATATATATATATATATATATATATTGTGCATTAAATATTATTTAAGTATTAAGAATTGTAAGTTAAAACGTTCCTTTTTTTGTTACGTTTTAAGAAAATGAAAGTTCTTTAACTTAAAAAAATATGATTTTAATCTCAAAATTTTTGTTTAGAAATTTAAAACGAATTTAAAGAAATCATTTTTTTCTTAGGAAAACATGACCTAGTTGGAAAGCTAAGACTAATAACATAATTGGATTAGCGTTTACAAACATTATTTTTATCTGATTCACAATAAAAAAAATAAAAAAAAATAAAAAAACTCAAACACAAAAGTAAGTATATATATTGTTTCAAGTTGAATCCAATTTAGCACAGACGGCACAATCAAACCCTCTGTCATCATATGTTATGCTAAAGGAATATAAATGTTTACTAACTTTTACAACTTGGTTTAGAATTATTATAATCTCTCGGATTTAATGTATAGTAACTAAAAATATACTTTTTAAATTTGAGATACCGAAATTGGATTAACTTTTACTTTCCTGTTCAATTATCTGTAAATGTATTAAGAATTTGGATGGTTACGTGTCATAAGGTGAATTACAATTTTTGATAGAAGTTATGAGAGAAAATTTGTAATTTTTACTCAAAAAATAAATGTAAAAAAAAACAAAAAAGTACATATTAAATAATAATATTTTTTATTAAATATCCGTCTAGAACTAGTTAAATCTACTATAAGTTTTCATGTCTCCTTTTATTTATGAATATGCTTTAAAAAGATTCTTGTCCTGCATTTCAGTTTATTTGGTTTTTCATTATAAAAAAGTTTTCAAAATCAAACATCAGATAGATTACACAATATTAAACATTTTTTAGTAAATTTTTTATAATTTCCATTATATTCATAAGTTTTAGTCTGTATTCATAAATAAAGTATACAATCTTATATTTAAAAATTATAATACAAATTTACTATCTTTTATAAATGTAAATATATTATAAGTAGTATATAATCAAATTATAAACAAATTTTAAGATATACATCCATATGTTTGTTACTTGCTAATTATTTGTAATTATAACATGTATTTGATTTTATTTTAGTTTCAAATCCAAAATGCAAAGCAGCAAGGAAAAAATAGACTGTAAATTTTAATTTTATTCTCTTATTTCCAATTTTCTAATTACTATGCAGTTTTTTCAGTTAATTATGTTTTAAATACCTTTAATATTTACTTCATAAAAATGGTTTACTGTCAAGTGTCATGTAAATTGATTTTAGATTTTAGAAAATTTTGTTTATATTTTCAATTAAAAGTACTTTAAAAAAAAAAATACCCAAACAAGTTACATAAAAAAATAATTGAAAATAAATTGCCTATTTCCCCTTTTGAAATACAGCTCATTAATTTAATATTTTGCACCTGGTAACTGTGGGCCAATATATATTTTCAGTACTATTAGGTATTTTCATGTATTAACTTGCGAATTGGTTATTTTCTTAGCCTGGTCCCGTACTAGATTACTTGTTTTCCTTGTTTTTTCTTTTTATAATTATATTAATATACCAATAATTATATCGAACCTGTACGAGGAATCATTTCACGGAGTTATTAATTAACTTTTATGGGATACTAATACTTTTTAAATTAAAGTTATTATCAAAGTGTTTTTGATTAAAATCGAAATTAATATTAAATTGAAAAGAAATCAATATAAGTTATGGTTCTATCTTTAAGATTACCAATTTTAATTTGAATAAAATAAAAGTATTGTATAACAAGAGTAAACTTATAGAAAAAACAAATATTTCAATCAAACTAACAGATAGTAAAATAATTTACCTTCATGTTGATCGAAACTTTATTTTCAATAAATATAAATATAAAATTTAAACAGACTTTTGGATTATGAAAGGAACGCGTAAAACTAAGCTGATATATACGACAAAATGATTTGCTGAAAATGTAAATATTATTATAATTAAAAAAAAAAAAACCCTTAAATTGAGAACACAAAAGAAACATGAATTCTCTTGGGCACCTACATTTTCTTATGCTTGCGTAAAATATACGGCCATGACATATAAATATAACATCACGCATACATAAAACATGTAGATAAGTTACAGATTTGTAGATAAGTTAAAGGTGATTTAAAATTTATAAATTTGTTTTAAATAAAAAAAGGACATTACTATAAATTTATTAAATTAACTACAAGCATTTCTCACATCATATCATCAAACATTCAACTATAAGGTTTTCATATCTCATTCAAACATCCAAACATCACAATCCCTAAAGGATTGGTATATGAACTATCAGATCACGCATTGACCGATGCTTAATCACTCATGTTTTCTAAGAGCTATAATTGTAATATAGTCAGGTTTTTTCCGATTCATAGAGTATGACAATATAAATTTATACTTAACGAATTTGACTATTGTTGATACTCTAATATGAATTTCTATTGACTCTCACAACTAGTTATTTTCATTTACATGAATTCAATTGCTAGTACACTCACGATGATCTTATTTGAGTCCCTATTGTCAATACACCTCACATAAAAATATTCATGATAGACTGTGAGCAACTACCTCTTTTTCTTGGACAAATAGGTCAAACTTTGGTTAAAGAACTTCCTTTCCTTTCTTTACCAATACTCGAAGCCTTTAAAATTGTTGAGACAAATGCTTATGAGTTAAAACAAAGGTTATCCTTAAACAAAAATTTGATCAAAAGAAACATGTAATTGCTTTTACTTCTAAACATTGGAATATTACATAGCAAAATTATTCAACTGATAAGAAATAAAATTTATCAATTTTTTCTGTGTTTCAAAATTTCAATATAATTTACTCAACCAAAATTTTTTGTTTCATGTTGATTGTAAATCTATAAAAGTCATTTTGTAAAAAGATGTTAAAATTCTATCATCAAAACAATTTTTTGCCAAATGGCAAACAATTTTAAGTGTTTATGATTTTGAAATTGAATATCTCAAAGACATCTTAAATTCTCTTCCTGATTATCTCATGAATATTTGCTGGAAAAATCAATAAGAATGTCAAAAAAGACCATGTTAGCTTCAGCTAGAAATCTATATATTAAATTAGTCCTACCTGGACTGAATAAATCATCAGGGTTACTGATCTCAAAACAGTTGGGGTCATCAACCCAAATAAACCAATTTGGGTCATCATTCAAAAAAAAAAAAAAAACAAGAGAAACTATTGAGTCATGAACCTAATTGTGACTTTTGCATTCGTTTTTAGAATTTGTGGAAGACCACTTTGACAAAAAAAAGACCTCACTAATAAAAAAATATAAGAACTCAATAAAGTTAAAACAAGAATATAAAAACTAAATTACTAATTAAATATTTTATTTGAATCATATATGATTACCTTCAAATCCCATGAACATTAATTTAACGAAAAAAAGGATCACATTAATTTTAATTAACAGAAATTGAGCTCAATTAAATTAAAAACAAATATAGAAATCAAAATAAATAAAAGTTCAAAATATAAAAATCAAATTATTAATTTTTAATAATAATACTAGATATTATTTCTAATGACTTATAATTGATCGGTGTCATAGGAAAATTTAAAATATGTTGAAACTGTTAAAGTTTAAATCTAACAAAGAAAAAACAAACACTATTTAAAAGACAATGTTGGTCCAAATTATAATTAAAACGTATTTGAATGTGATGATCTGACATATGGTTATTGCTAGAAATTAAGGTGAGTCAGATTTATGCCCTTTTTGAGTTATCATCACACATTTCTTCATGATGGAAAGCAAACCTCTTGCAACCACGTCATTTTGAATCTTCCTGGCGTTATTTGATTTTGTTCCACTTTTTTTTCTCTCTTTTTCTCACATCTTTTTAGTGTCTTTTAAGATTTCAGCTTTCTTTTCAAGATTTTTTTCCTCAATGAATTATGCTTTTTTGACAAAAAAAAGAAGAAGAAGCAATACAAGTATATCCAAGCTTAATATGTACTAACAAAAAATAGAAGGAACATCCATGAAAACTATGTCCTAGTATGCAAAATTTGTAACATTCTTACTCTAAATCATATATAAATTATGTAAAATTGCATTGAGTTAAGAATTACATTTTATTTCCGAGGAAATTACATTTTAGTCTCTTTTTTTTCTCTAGAAGAGGACGAGTATATGATATATTCACATGAGAATATGTTATTGTCCACGATAACTACTTCAATTACATTTGTATTTTTTTTTGTAAATTAAATCTACTTTAATTTTTAATTATTAAATGGTGATTAAACATATTTATAGAAATATTATAATATAGTATATACTGTAAATCAAACTATTCCAACGAATTCCCAAGTGAGGCAAGTAACTAACTGAAGTTTTGGGCCGGCCCAAACTGTTGGGGGAGCACGAGACCTGCACCGTCTTCTCCATCGCTGTTTTTATTAGCGGTAACGAAGCAATGGTTGTTAAATCAGCAGATTCGGTCCTCTTTCATTCTTGTTCTCGATTATTGCAGTGTTTCACAGGGAAAGAAATCCTTTTAACAAACAACAACTAAACCATAATTTCATACCCTAACACAATCCATCGGAATCATGGGATACGGTACTTCACCATTCATACAAATTCTATAATCCATCTGAGATCAAATGTATGTAATAATATTAATCTCTTATAATTTGAAATTCACAGGTGAAAAAGGAGGAAGACCTCCGTTCAAAAAGTTCAAGGCCTCTTCTAAATTCGTTAGTTCATCTTCGATTTGTTTTTTTCTGTATGTGTTAAATTTCGCGTTCCTAACGCTTCTTGCAGCAGGATGATCCTCGAAAAGGATTTGTTGAAGATGAAGAGATATATGGCGGCGATGATGCATACGACGATGACGGTAATGTTAATTTATGTTTAAAAGAGTTACTTATCCGTAGGGTTAGTTCTTGAGCGTTTTTTTTTTTTTTTGGATTGTTATGTGTTTGATAATAAATCGAGGCTTGCGTCTGAAACAGAAGGGAAAACCAAGGATTTTAGCAAATTAGAGCTGAAACAGGATCACACCAATCGCCCTCTGTGGGCTTGCGGCAATGGCCGCATATTCCTCGAGACTTTCTCGCCTTTGTACAAACAAGCTTATGATTTTCTCATCGCCATCGCTGAGCCTGTTTGCAGGTAAAAGTTTTTAGTACGAGAAGGAGAAATTCAAGTTTAATGTCATATTCAGTTGACGGAACAGCATTACTTACGTGTTTGATATGTGGGTTTTTGATCGATAATAGGCCGGAGTCTATGCACGAGTACAACCTTACTCCACACTCGCTGTATGCGGCTGTTTCTGTTGGTTTGGAAACTGAAACAGTCATAAGTGTTTTGAACAAGTTATCCAAGACCAAGCTTCCCAAAGAGATGATTAAATTTATACATGATTCTACTGCAAATTATGGCAAGGTGAAACTTGTGCTCAAGAAGAATCGCTACTTTATTGAATCTCCATTTCCAGAGGTATAAGCATGATGCTTTCATTTTTTTCTGCCATATTCTTTAGTTTCTCTTCTAAGTGGTAAGATTTAATGTGGTCCATCGTACCATATTTGGTAGGTATTGAAGACATTGCTCAGGGATGACACTATATCTCGAGCAAGGATTATTTCAGAGGTTTGTGGTACATTCTTTTTTTCTTTGTATGTGGAGCTAGAGCTTGTTTGGGGTGGCTTTGGTTGACCTTGTTGTGTAATATCCAGATAAATATAGTTGGATTGTTCCTTACAATGTGTGTTCATGGTGCATTATCCTTATATGTTCTCATATTCTTGGCTGATTTGTTACCCTGCCTGTTACTACATTCATTATTTCCATGTATTAGTGGGGCACAATTAGATTGACCTTCTTTTTACTGTCTGGTTTTAATTTTGATAATGCTGGTGCATACTTCAGAAATTCTACTAAAATGCTGCACTGTCAAATTGAATTGGTTGCTCATACGTCTTTTCATCTTTTTGTAGATTTTTCTGAAAATTATAATTTTGTTTGTGAATTGCTTTTTCTAACATTGCCGATATTATTGTCTTCTTGCTTTGTGCATTCCAATTGCTAACCTTTCACAAATTTCTGTTTATTTTTTTTACCAGAATGTAAATGGAGATGGATTTACAATAAGCAAAGCAGCAGGTGAAATTGAAGGCACTCATGATGAATTGCTAAACGAAGCAGAAGTGGCAGCGGCTGCAGAAGAGAAAGAAACACATTCATTTGAAATTGATCCTTCTCAGGTAATATAGCTGTGAGCTTTCAGACAAGATTGCAGGATTTTTCTTAACACTCTTGCTCTGGATCTGTTTGTTTTGTCTTTTATGTTAGAAGTACAAAACCCTTTAATAGTACCCTTTTTGTTGGACTGATGTCAGATATATTTTTATTTCAGACACTGCAAGGACACATTACCTAGCTGCATTTTATAGTTTTTACTTTTATTTTTAAACTTCTGTATCAATACGAATTGGAATACCATAACATTTAGATAAACTTAAGCATTTTTATATGTTAAACGAATCAATCTCTTGTGATTATGAATTTTATTTTATGTTTAGTTTAGATTAATTTTGCATGTATTATAGCTGTGCTATGTTCTATGATTTTTGAAATTTTCCATGTTTCTTTGTTCATCTTGTATCATATGTGTGTCTTATGTTTCAAAATTTTAAAAAAATGTGTCTTTTTTATATATCCATGGTATTTAGATTTTACATTATATTCCCGAGACAGACCTCAAAATTGTATCAATGATTCGATATTTTTGGAGGATTAATGCTGGCTGAGGTCATTCACATATCAGAAAAAAGAAAATGGATATTTAAGAAGTGCATGGTTTTTATTGTAGAAGTGTCCAATACTTTAACAGCAGTGCCAAAACATTCCACTAGTTTCACTACAAGAAGCCTCTAAGAAAATTAAAATTTTGTAGAAAGATATGACGGCTACTTCCAGGAATAGACTATATTGCTATCATAAGTCAGAAGAATAGAGTAACTAGATTTGCTTTGCATCAAACTGTTCTATTAAACTTTTCTCTGATTTATATACAGGTTGAAAATGTAAAGCAACGTTGCTTGCCAAATGCATTAAATTATCCCATGTTGGAGGAGTATGACTTCAGAAATGATACGGTGAGTAATGCTTTATGTACATGTGGTAGCAGTGTGGCTAAAAAACTTTTAGGATTATAATCAATATATTTACTGACGTGTTAAAATCTTTTAAAATTTTCATCATGGGGTTTAAACTTTGTTTGTGACTCATGGGGTATAACTCTTTCATTGTTGCAGGTGAACCCAGACCTTGACATGGAACTAAAGCCTCAAGCACAACCACGGCCTTATCAAGAGAAGAGTCTCAGTAAAATGTTTGGAAACGGTAAGAAGGTTGACAACATTTGCAAGGACACATGTCACGAGCTGTTCACTTTTCCCATGCTAAATTTAAGAGTGGCCATTAACTATTATTTTAAATTTGATCAAATTTACTTGGATTATTTGTATTGAGATCTAAAACATACCATTCTAGTTTTTCATATGTTCTAGACTATAATTTTGAACTTCATTTTAAAACCAGTATGTTAAGGAAAATTGAAGTTTTATGCGAAGAAAATATGCAGACTTCAGATCATGTCTTAGAAGAGTGCAACATTTGGTCAATGATTTTCTTTCACTTGGAAGCCATTAGGAATGGGATGGCTACTGTTTTTTTTTTTCTTTTTCTTTTAATAACTAGGGTATTTGATGTGCTGGTAGCATAAATTAAATTTAAAAAATCATGTTAAAGATAAGGATTAGAGTGACTTATTTCTTGCATAGTTAAGTGTCAACCTTTCTTCATGATTTCAGTAACATTAATGTATGCTATGGGTAATTGCACATTTAAACATAAATTATTTCTGAGTTCAATTTACTGTCTACCATTCCAGGCAGAGCAAGGTCTGGTATAATAGTTCTACCTTGTGGTGCTGGAAAGTCCCTAGTTGGTGTTTCTGCAGCTTGCCGTATAAAAAAGAGTTGCCTTTGTTTGGCAACAAATGCTGTTTCCGTAGATCAGTGGGCTTTTCAATTTAAACTTTGGTCAACTATCCGAGAAGAAAACATATGTCGATTCACATCTGATAGCAAAGAGAGATTCCGTGGTAATGCTGGAGTTGTCGTGACAACATATAATATGGTTGCTTTTGGTGGTAAACGGTCTGAAGAATCTGAAAAGATCATTGAAGAAATACGAAACAGAGAATGGGGATTGCTCCTCATGGATGAGGTAGTCACGCAACTTCAAGGTTATAAACTCTTTGCCTGATGGGGATTGTCCCTTATGCATTATGTCTTGGCATGAGTAACAGGTGCACGTGGTTCCAGCCCACATGTTTCGAAAAGTTATTAGTATCACTAAATCTCACTGTAAACTTGGGCTCACAGGTATGCTGTTTTGCATTGGTTTGTGGCTGCTTTGATCATGAACATAACTTTTTCTACTAAAAGAGAGGTCATGACGTTTTAAATTGCAGCTACACTTGTCAGAGAGGACGAAAGGATTACAGATCTGAACTTCCTGATTGGTCCCAAGCTGTACGAGGCAAATTGGTTAGATCTAGTAAAAGGTGGATTCATTGCAAATGTACAGTGTGCTGAAGTATGGTGTCCAATGACAAAAGAGTTTTTTGCCGAGTATTTGAAGAAAGAGAACTCCAAGAAGAGGCAGGCAAGTCCACTCGAAACACTGTAGATCTTTGCATTATTAAATTTATGGGTGATTATGTAATACATGTTATGCAGAAAATTGGATTATTTCTTCACTAGAGTGCATGTTCTATGAAAGTGGTTTTGAATTTTTATTATTTGTGAGCTGAAAAATATTTTCATGACAATTTTTACTCAATTTATTTGTAGTTTACTTGCTCGAATTCACTCATCTTGATTGATGATCTTTACATCTACAGGCACTTTATGTGATGAATCCTAATAAGTTCCGAGCGTGCGAGTTTCTCATAAATTACCATGAAAGGGCACGTGGTGATAAAATTATAGTCTTTGCTGATAATCTGTTTGCTCTCACTGAGTATGCCATGAAACTTCGCAAACCAATGATCTATGGTGCTACAAGGTGCTAAGGGCATACATTTATTTATTTTTATTGGAAGCTGTAATTAGGGTTAGGCTGTTTTTGAACCTTATATTTTATATGTCTTGAGTATAGCCATGTAGAGAGGACAAAAATTTTACAAGCGTTCAAAACTAGCAAAGATGTAAATACCATATTTCTTTCGAAGGTACGTGTTCCTTACTTTTTATTTTGTGCTTATTTGTTTTACTATTATTTAATATGACAAATAATATACTGGTTTGGCATCTTGAGCCATGAATATAAACATTTGAATGGGTATATGATTTTTGTTGGGTTACTTAGCATTTTGCAATACGCAGAGCTAGTATGTTATATTGCTGTCTGCTATGCTGCTTCCCCTAGTTCCAGTTGATATTATTAAGATTGTATGGTATTCCCTGTTAACGTCTTAAAGAATGGGATAGTTGGTAACCTAATCCTCGCATGCTTTCTTATATTCTCAGGTGGGTGATAACTCCATCGATATTCCTGAAGCAAATGTGATAATTCAGATCTCTTCACATGCTGGTTCAAGGAGACAAGAAGCCCAGCGTCTGGGTCGTATTCTTAGGGCAAAGGTCAGTTTCCAAATGTTTCAACATTTATTATTGTTTCTGAGTTGCGTCTTTAAGTATGATACCTCATTGATGTCTGTTTACCAGCCCTACGGATTGATTTTTAAAGTTCAAATGATGATTGACTGTTAATGGGAATTCAAATTCTCTGCTGCATGATTTTTTAGTGTCTGTCAGTAGTGCTTATGCTTATGGGGTTGTCTGACATTCAAAATAATGAATTGAATGCCAGGGAAAGCTCCAAGATAGGATGGCTGGGGGTAAGGAGGAGTATAATGCTTTTTTTTATTCCCTTGTCTCAACTGATACCCAGGTATTCATATTTCCTATGCCTAGTCATTATTATTCATTCATCGAGTCCTGCATTCATTGAAAAGTAAGACTTGAACTATTATACTGGATATTTATGGTGTAATGTGCTTTGGTGTGCTTGTGTGCAGGAGATGTATTACTCAACTAAGAGGCAACAATTTTTAATTGATCAGGGTTACAGTTTTAAGGTATTTTAGGTTAACTCCATGCTGCATTTCTTGTTATTTTTCCTTGAGACACCGTTTGTTCTCTGTATTTAAATTTTATGTGTTCGATGGGATGGGTGGTTTTCTGTCTTGGAATAAGTTAGAACGAGCTGAATCTCCTTATGATAATGTTTCTGTTTTCCTATTAATACAATTTCAGCCAGTTGCTCCTTTGCTGTGATGTTCTTTGGCTACAAAAATCTCGTGTCCTTAAAATATACTGTAAAGCAGTTGTCAAGTATTTAAAGCACTTGTGGATGATTCTAAGCTTTCGTTTGGTGTATGTTGTCCTTCCTATATTACAATTACCTTGTTTTTTGTGCACATAAAGTGCTCTAGAAACACATTATGTAGAAACTGGCTCATATATTTACACTCGATCTCAGTCTAATAAATAATACATTGTCATCTCCCCTATTGCAACAGCAGTCCCGATGCCAATCTTGATAATTTGTAATTTATGTCAGCCTCCATAACTTCATTGTCAAGTTTTCAATCTATATATGCTTATTCGACGATACTTGACAGGTAATTACAAGCTTGCCTCCTGCTGATGAAGGTCCTAGTTTGAGCTATTATCATATTGAGGATCAATTGGCGCTTCTTGGAAAGGTTTTTATCTTGATTCCCTTTTTACTTAGAATCAAGTAGTTGATTGGAAAATAACTAATCTGCATCTATTATCAGGTTTTGAGTGCTGGTGATGATGCAGTTGGATTAGAACAACTGGAAGAAGATTCAGATGAAATAGCTCTTCACAATGCTCGCCGCACGCATGGATCCATGAGTGCAATGTCAGGTGCAAAAGGGATGGTTTATATGGAATACAGGTAGGTTTCTCATTGTTTGCCTGAGTGTGTAAATTATCTCGAGCTCTAGAATGTCTTTTAAGATCTTAAACCTTGATATGTTAACTTTCTTCCCCGTACAGTACTGGGCGTAACAAAGGCCAAGGACAGATCAAGAGCAAGCCAAAAGATCCAGCGAAGAGACACTTCTTATTTAAAAGAAGATATGGCGCAACCTAAATGGTACACCTGCTCTATATAAACGACTAAGAATGTGTCGTCTTTTTAAGTACTATATCAATTTAATCAAATACACAGGATTTTCAGCCTTCCTATATGCAATATTGATTGCCTTTTTCGTCAAAAATATATGCACAGAAATCATTTGATGCTCTGAAGAAGTCATAATGCATATATTCCACTGTTCACCATAAGCTCTTATCTATGTATGTTAAGAAGAGAGAAATTGAGATCACGTTTGTTTAGACCATAATAGAAGTATTTCATTAAGAAAAATGTAATTATAAATATTCATATATTAACTTATAATGTAAAAATAAAATCAATATTTAATCATAACATCATCACTTACTATATTTTTAAGATTCTCACATATCTATAATATTCTGTTACTATTCTTCAAGTCATAGCATGTTATATGCATTATATTTACTTGTTTGTCATGAGAATTAGCAAGCTCATTTTTTTCTGTGATTTTTTGTTTGATAAAATGAAAAATAACTTTAGTATGTTTCGTCCTTTTGCGAAATATTAAATTTGAAGCGATATGTATATCAACCTAATTATCATTACTTTCCTAAATTTTTATTCCTGAAACAATTGTTTGAGTCACTTGAGCACCAAAGTGACTGTAGATATAGCTCAATTGATGAATCAATTTGCATTGTCCTTTTTTAGTAACACTCGATTAATCAATCTGCATTGTCATTTTTTTTTACATGCTACCCATTATGCAAACCAAAATCAGTTGGATAAATCCCTTTTTTCATCCCTAATTGAGATGGTCAATGAAGGAAAGGCACATTTTAATACATGTATTATGTTTTATTAGATTTCCATTTCAATCTTACTTTTGCGAGGTCACAAACTGGGTAAAGTATCCTATATAATTTGAGAAATATTAATAATTCAAGAATGACTTAGAATTTAATTTTATAATTTTTTTATTTAAATACATGATATTGGATTTCAAAAGAAATAAAAATCTATATTTTGATACAAGTAATTTAATTTGTTTTTTTGAAAAATAAAGATATTTTAAAATTATTTTTTTATTTAATTATATTTTTTTTTAAAAATAGTTTTAAATGATTTTATTGAAAGTTAAAAAGTAAAAAATAAAAAATATTCAAGATATCCATAAATACGAAAAATCCGTAAATATGTTTTGCAGATACCTTACATAAGATAACTAGACATATTTTCTAAAACAGGACGCGTACTCCCCCAATTGATTTATCAAGAATCCATGATCGACTTTCTGAACTATTATATATATTTTTAAAAATGAAACATATTATGTAGGTTTTCAGTGTCTTTTTTAGGTTTTTAACATTAAAAAATGCAATATATTTTGTTGTTAGGTTATTTTATAATTTCAGTTTTTGTAATATTGAAGGAAATTATTTCCACATGAAATTTAGGCTAAACTGTTAGTAGGTTTTTAAATAAAGTTGGCTATTGTTTTAGTTTTGTGAGAACGATACTTAGAACTTTTCTTGTCAACTTACGCCTAAACAGGACAGATTCTTATTTTTAGTTGTTTATTTCTTGCGCGTGTGTTGTAGTATTGACCAAAATCAAATCACAATAACTCATTTTCTCGCTTTGAAAAGTGGATCATATATAATACATTTAATTTTTTAAGCTATGATCATAGAACTTTGTCTATTGAGAACCTACTTATTTAATAAACTTTAAAAGTAAATAATAAATTTCATCTTTTTATTAGCTATGGTAATAGAATTTTGTTTACAGTATTTTACTTAACTGTTTTGGACCTATTTAAAAAAACCCCACATTCATATCTATAGAGAAAGGAGTACAAAGGAAAAGTAGACGTATTTGTTTAAGATTACATTAAATGTGTCAATATTATTTTCCATGTATGCTTTTTCAGAAACAAATATGAAAAATTATAATAGACCATAAATATAATTTTTTTTTTCAACTCCAAGTGGTATAAATGCCCTCTAATATCAAGAGCTGGATTTATTCCATTGTTAAATTTTAAAATATTTTAAAAAATTGTTTAGTAAAATCAACAAACTAATTACTAATTTATTTAACCAGTTTATAAATTACTCTAACCAACACAAAAATATATAATGAAGTACTCAAACTAACTTGTTTTAATTTATGTTACAAGTTATTTTAACCAATTTATAGTTTGTAACTTATTTCATTTTATTACTATTTCTTTCTATTTTATTATATATATATATATATATATATATATATATTATTTGTTATCATTATTATTATGTACTCTTTGTTTTATAGAAATAATTGATTATTATATTATTTTTAATATTTATCAAATTACTTTTTTAATTTCTCATGTAGTTCAATTAAAAAAAGTCAACATTACAAATTAAAGTAACTAAAGATATGAAAATTTCACATAATAAGAATTATAAAAAGTAAATTTATTGTAACAGTAATTTAAATTAAATTACAATTATACAATGCCATTTTGTTATCTAACAAAAATAGAAAGTTTATTCATATATATAATCAAACTAATATAAAACTAAACATTTTTGGACCAATAAATTAATTTATCATCTCATAACTTAGTTTAAGCAAACTATAAGATATTTTGAGTTATTTTTGTTAAATGCACTCCCATCAGAAACTGCATAGTAGGAGGATAGAATCACTTAACTACTATAACAAAGGCTTCTAAAATTTTAAACTCAACCTAAGCTACATTATTTCATTGAATTGATTTCAATCATTAACTAAATAATCAATAACAAGTTTGTGATTATATTCATGATTTATATATGTAACTAAGTAACATATTTATTACCTTTTTCACACCTAAAGTTATATATATATATTTATATTATCTAAGTTATCTTGGAGGATCATAAGTGTAATAGAATAGTGACAATCTTATACTATAATATATTCCCCGGTCACCAACTAGTACAACTGCAGAAAATTCTCTATCAGTGGCACATGAAGATATATAAAATTAATAATTTACTTTTTGATTTTTGTGTTGCATTCAAATTGATGGAGTTGTTCCACAGCCGCAGTTAATCATCACTAATTGTGTCACTGTTTGTTCAATCAATATAGATGGTGGATAAATAATTTTATTTTTTAAACTAGTCGTTAGAGACTCTGCATACAGAAATATATCTGTTAAGAAATCTTTACATATATATATATATATATATATATATATATATATATATACTGTGAAAATTATTTTAATTTTGGTGCCTTGAGAAAACCTTTTTTGAAGAAATAAATGTAAGATTAATTAGGTCATTGTGTGACTTTCAATTTATTAAATAAATAAAAGATCTTATTTCATATATGAATTGTAAAATGTGTGACAATTATATATTTTTTTAAAAAATTTGGTGTAGCTAATTTTGTTATCAAGTTGTAATTCTAATGACCGATTTAATGTTAAATCAATAAATATTTTGTTACCAAATTACAGTATTCAAGGATTAATTAGCATTTTTTTGCCCATTACTCTCCTTTTTAATAAGAATGAAATTGATAGCATCTTATATCCTTGTAGTTTTGTTAATGAGTAATTTTGATCGTAAAGAATTAATTGTAGACCTAGTTTTCCGATGTATGCAAAATTAAACAATTTCAATCAATGAATAACATTCATTTAATTCAATTGATAACAAAAAAGTAAACGGTATCTACGAAAGTGATAATAGTTGTCAATTATAATTTTGAATTTTCTATTCAGTGTTTTCGTGTTATTTCTTTAATGTGACTTTAAAATATCGATTTTAATATTTTAAAATATATTAAAAGAAATCAATCTACTAAAATGAGTATATTTTAAAGACGTGACATATAGACAGCGCACGAAATGAAACAAAAAAAAAATCTGGACCGGTCAATTATTCATTCATCAGCTTGTTAATGGTTAAGATTCACAACGCAACAAACTTTAATAGATGTTATTCTAAAAGATGTATTAATATTTTGTTAATAACTAAAGGATAATTAATGATAGATAAAAATTAGGTAGTTTTAGTAATTTAAAAAGGGTTAAATATGTTTTTGTCCCTTAACTTTCGGTAAATTTTATAATTAGTCCATTTCAAAACTTTAGACCAATTTAGTCATCTATCTTTCAAAATACGTGAATTTATTCCTTTTAATCAGATTTTGTTAGGTTTATTTAATGTTTTGTACGCATTTCAAGATTGTATTTGAGATGTTTATACTGTTTGACATATTTTTGCTTTAATATTAAGCTAAATACTATTATGAAACGCGCTTAAAATGTCAAATAAACTTAACAAAAATTGATTATAAAATGATTAAATCCACGTATTTCGAAAAAATAAATGATTAAATTGGTTCAAAGTTTCGAAATTGACTAATTTCAAAATTCATTAAAAATTAAGGGACCAAAAACATATTTAACCCCATTAAAAATCAGATAGAAATTTAAAAAAAAAAATTGAATGTACTGAAATTTACAAGGGCTAAGTGAAATTAAGTGTAAAAAAATATTTAGTGAGACGTAGGTTATAGGTTTTGAAAGGAACGTAGTTGAAGGTTGCGTTTTGTGAATACTTAAGACGTTGGTGAAGGAATCTTGTGTTTTGGTGTGAAGAGCTAGGGTTAGGAAGATTTAGCATTTGACTACTTTTTTGGGACATTCTCTATGCTTTTAACCTTTGCCTTATGCAAATTAATTTGTAGTTGAATTGAATCTCATTCCATAACAACAACAAAAACCACTCATTACAACCCAACTATCTTCAACACAAACAATGAGTGCTCAACCTTCCTTCATTATCATTTGTTAATTTTATTTTTTTCCAATGCAATAGGGTAAAGTAAGCAAGGTCAAAATTTGTTAATTTTTATTAAAAATATGAAAATACAAGTATGATTTTAAGTCTTACATTAAAATAACATATTAAAAAGATGATTAATGGGTAGGTGCTTAATAAAAATAAAAAAATTATCCAAAATTATGTAAGACTCTTAGAAATAAAAATGGGTTTTGTTGTTGTATTGGGATGAATTCAAATTTGAAGACTAAAAGTGATTAATCATAATTAATGTAAATCCATTACTAGATTCATCTTATCACGAATCCCAATAGTTATGTGAAGATTTGGAAACTTGAAATATTAACATTTGGTCCTATTAATATAATCTAAAATGGAGAAAATGATGACATATGCTTAAGTATTAAAAAATTATTAAGACAACTTGAACACTTAATCACACTCATTTAATTAAAGGTTCATTACAAAAACTTAGGGTTAAATATGATTTTATCTCTTAACTTTCGATGAATTTTAGAATTAGTCTATTTCGAAACTTTGGATCAATTTAGTCATTTATCTTTCAAAATGCATGGATTTAGTCCTTTTAATCAAATTTTGTTAGGTTTATTTGATGTTTCGTATGCATTTCAAGATTGTATTTAAGTTGTTTATATTATTTGACACATTTTTGCTTTAATATTAAATCAATACTATTATGAAACGCACTTGAAATGTCAAATAAACTTAACAAAATTTGATTAAAATGACTAAATTCACGTATTTTGAAAGATGAAAGACTAAATTGGTCTAAAGTTTCGAAATGGACTAATTTCAAAATTCACGGAAAGTTAAGGGACAAAAAATATATTTAAAATACAAAATACATCCAATTCATTCATTTTACACATCTATATTTATTATTGTACCTAAATTATTTACCTCTCAAAGTTGAAACAACAACTTGATTAGGACAAAAGAGAAAGAGAACATTCGATAACATTAAAAAAAAAAATTGTATTGTAAGATGATTGAGGTACAAATACCAATTTTCCAATCATAAGTAAGAGGGAGAATATATGTTTGTATGTTTTGTAACATATGTACACCAATTGCCTTTAAACTATTATTTCACAGACAAACTTTAAATACCATTTTTGTATTCACTAGTCATATTAATACTTAATACGTCTTTACGTGATGATTAATATTTTTAAAAACATTATTTACTGCTTTCGTTGAGTTTCTCTTTTAAATGTTTTTTTTTTCGTTCGTAATAAATAAAACTAGAAAGTTTAAAATATATAAGTTCATCTTTGTAAAAAACTACGGTGTTTCATTTAAATCAACAACATATGATATAATTAGATGCTTTTTTAAAAATAATTTTGACATTTTTTGAATTTAAATTCATTTTAGTAGGTGCGAATGAAAAATATTTATAATAATTGATTATCCAATTTTATTATATCTTCAAGATATTTTGTACTATTTTTTAGAATAGTACAATTTAACAAGTATCTAATCAAAAGTACTTAAATTTCATATCTAATTTTGATGTTTTCATTTTTTAATTAACTTATACTAAATTGTAAAACATATTTGAAGCAAAAACCTGCAAAAAATAAAACACATTTAACCTCATAATTAAATGAACTGAATTAAACGACTTACAATTCAAAGAAACTCAATTTTAAAATTTGTATAGGATGTGGGTTGTGGTTTTGCAAGTGGGGAGAGGGATCCAATTCCAATCCTTTTTTTTTTTTTTGCCAAAAACTCATGCTAACTACAAGCATAATTTTTCCACTTTACTCATAGGTAATCTATCACACATTTTTTACAAAGTTAACTTACATATATAACAAATAAAATAATTATTAAATTATTAAATTATATTTTACTTCAAACAATATATAAAAATAATAATAGTAAAATAAATGATTTTATTTTTTAGTTGAATTTTTATGTTTGTTCTTTTTTATTTCTATAACTTAAATTATTTAAAGTTACACTATTTATTTTTAATTTTAATATATGATGTCAAACATAAAATTATGAGAAAAAAATAACGAGGTGAATAAATTATTTGTATATATTTTTCGGTCCTGTATACATTTACAATATTATTATATTTTTAGCTGACTCACATAGAGTTAAAAGCTAAAATCTCCGAATACAAGATCGACATTAAATAAGAAAAATAATATATAAGAGATATATTATTTTTGAAAAAATAAAATTCATATTTACAATAACAAAATCCATTAATAATATTTATTTTTATTTTTAAACTTAAAAAACATAAATATATGTTTCCATACGAAATATAGTGTTCATCTTTAACATCGATCACATAATCAATAATCTGATCAACCATATCAGAAAATTTTCGGTGAAATCTGATTAGAATATATTTCGGGTGTAGGGGCGTAGCAGGTACTCCGATCATTCGGTCTCCTAACCGATCGGGGTACCTGCTAAAGAGACTCTGATGATGCTTAAGCCAACAAGGTTCGTTTGGTCCAAATAATTAATGTCGTAATATATGCGAGAGAAAAGTCCTCACCAACTTACCTTTGAGTTTTATTTATAGTTTCTTACATGGACCTTTGATTATGGTTGCCTTAATTGAGGTCCAATTGTTTTTTTAAACATGATTACTAACTTGTTTATCCTAATTACATAAGTACTTACTTATCTTTGTCATCCTGACGTTGTCATCTGGGTGGTACCATCAGAATGATTGACCGATCGATGTTGTTGATGCATATATTTTCATATTTTCAGACTCACAACTTTAAAGGTTGGCGGACAGATCGTTCAACTGTGTCTCACTTGTCATCGATCATTAGTCGTTGACACATAACGGTCTAATGCTTGACATGTTAGGAATCCAAGTGTTAGTCTAAGTCCTACATTGACCAGAATTGAGAAAGTAGAGCACTATATGAGAATAAAGACCCATAAACTCATTGTCTTTAAGGTTTTGGGTTGAGAGTGGTGTTAATGTCTTATATGATTGGGTTCAGATTTCATTGGTGTTGTATCTTCTCCCTAGTGAAACCCCTCCTTAAATACCTAACACGGCAGATGGCTCGTGCGACATTGATGTCTGACGCAGCTCCATGATCTCCGGTGTGGTTGACACGTCCAACAAAATTAGGTTGTTCATTGACATATAATTCCATGATTTCCAGAGTAATCACTACATCCCGGAAGATTTTGTTGACTCGAACTGATCAGAAACTATACAAATTTTTTTGGGCACTAATTGACTCTTTGTAAACTGATCTACCCCTACGGTACAGAATACATATAAAAAAGAGTTATTTGTCCTAAAATAAGAATGGGTAATTTAGAATTGTTTACGATGTCACGGTCAACAAAATTTATGAAATATAAAACTTAAATTGTAATAAAGGAGAGAATAAAAAGGGTAAAAAGTTATTTAAAGTTATGTTGGTAGAATAGATGAAGTGAGCAATGTCCTTTTGAGATAGGATAGTATTAACGCAGACTTTGATGATGAAGACCAAATTGACGAGTGCTGGATTCTCCACCCAAGCCAATTCCAATTCAGAGGGTTCTGTTCTCTGCTTAACTTTTCAGTTTTTCCAGTCTTACCCCAGACAAAAGTTCCATCGTCAATAACACCACCTTTTTTCTTGTCTGCCAGATCACACATATATTACTATAAAACTTTTCATCTCCACTATGCTCTCGTTCGTGTTTGCACTCCCACTTTTTTTTTTTTTTTTTGTTTCATTGCTAATTAATCAAAAGAACCTTCCATGTACCAATCACAACACTTTTCTTCGACTAAACAAAGACCCAGTGGACAACTTTACCAAGCATCCCCAGGAATAAAATTCTTTTAGGGTCACTTCCAATAGGGTTAGCCTAAGGGAACCAGCAACACAACCTAATCATCTTCTTATAATCTATAGCACTGCAATGATAGGGTGTTGAAGTGGTGCTGGTCAAAAGTGGGTCTTCAGAATCATCAAATTTTATTACCATTTAATTTCTCATCTTGCTCTCTCCATTAAGGGCATTGTCTCCCTCTATCTCCTATCACTTTCTTATCATAATAGGAAGCTACATAGTTTATCATTATTTAACTGTCAGGGATTGTGCAGATATATGCGGTCTTTCTTCAGTCTTTGTTTTCTTTAACAATGTCTTATACATTTGATGCTTTTGGTTTCCTTTGGTTCCTGTTTTTAACCTTTTCATTTTCAATGATGCAGTTTTAGGGTTTCGATGTTCATGAAATGAAACACGTAATTAATGTTATGGCACCCTTTACAATGAGAAGCATCTCTTTTGCTCTGGCACTGTTACGATGAAATGCCATTCTTTTAGGAAGAGAATATATATATGAAAGCAAAGCATGCATCTAATCACTGTGTTGTTTGTTCTGTGTTCATGATGTTTCTCTTTTTTTTTTTTTCTAATTTTCAATGTAAAGTGGTACTGTGTCGGCATCTGGTACATGTAAGAGTTATCTTGAATTGTTGACATACATATATATGTTGTCCATGTTTGTGAGTATTGCTGCCAAAATGGCAGCTCAACACATGTTACCTACTTTATGCCAGCCTTTGATTGTATAATGCATTAATCTTGGCACAATAATTCAGCCATTTTTTTAGTTGCCAATCAATTTGTGCCTTTATGCTCTCATCAACAAAAGTATGCAACTCTTTATGCTTCTTTTAAATTCAAAATTACACAAGAAAAGAGACAAAGGGATCCCTTTATTATATATCTTTCAATTCAATTAACTATTAACAAATATCTGTTTCTTACCAAAACTAAAACTGAATCTACCTTTTATTAAAGATAATATATATACAAAAGAAACCAGAAAGAGTTATCTTTGCCTTACTACTACTACTAGTATACTACTCATTAATGCAGATATAGCATTTAAGTATGTCATATAAACTACGATTTTAAGAAGAACGTAATTTCTAAAAATTTAGTGACGTTTTTACAATTTTTGACAACGCTATGATTTTAGAAATAATCATAATCTATATACCTTTTGAATAAAATTAACTTCAACATTTTTTACTTGATCTGCATATTGTTACCCTTTGCCCTTGCGAAGACCGTCGTTTATAGGTTTTTCTTTCATTTTCTCTTTTGTTTTCTTCTTTTGTTTTCAAGTTCACCATTCGTTTGAAGGTTCACCTTTGGTCATGTTTAAAGTGCTCTTTCTTGTTCTCTATTCAGTTTTGTTTCCTTTTCGTTCAAGTGTGTTAATTAACGAGTACATAATAGTATTAGAGGATGATGAAGCCTAAACCTTAAATCTCTATTTAATGTTAAACACCAGAAACTTTTTTAGGACTTTTTGAATAGTTTAGGTAAGTGAAATAAATCTCTAAAATATAAAAAATACTTAAAAAAATACATTAAATGGTAAAATTTTGAAAATGTTGAAAAACGCATTACAACAACTTTGTAATTCAACACATCTTCATGCAAGGTATACAGCAAATGTTATGATCATTTTAAGTTTTTTCTCCACCAAATCTTTTCAAAACAAAACTTAATGTGCATTGTATACACTCTACAAACAAATATACAATTATAGAAGTTAGCATAAAAAAATTTGACTCAAAAAACAATTTCTACCTATTTTTTCAAAATCATCTAGTAGTTGTGAAAACTGAATTTTTATTTTGATTGTTTATAGTTAATTAATGTTATCCAATGTTGTTCAAACTTGGTTTTAATTTCCAGGTATTTAATAGAGCGTGAAAGATATTAAAATATTTTTTTTTAAATAATTCCACAATAAGTTACATCAGATTAGACAAAAAAACCCTAGTTCATTTATGATTATATGTTATAATTCCTTTAATAACCGTAGTCTATAATTATAAATAGACTATGATCCTCTAATAACCATAACTTAAAATCATAAATAGACTATAATTTTTTATGAATGGTAGTCTATAATTATAAATAAGGTTCGATTTTTTCATAAACAATATTATAGACTACGATTTTCAACAATAGTTTATGACCTACTCTTGTTTACTACGTATCGCGATATATAGTTTATTAATCATAATTTAACATCGAAAATAATTATGTTCATATTTATTCGTTATACAGTATTCATATGATAAACAATTATACTTAAGGTAAGTATATATTATGAGTGACATTTTTATAAATATTTTACATGGTTGGATATAATATTCAAATCATAAATAAATAAAAAAATCTGTTATCAGTCGATGGACTTAATTGATGATACTATGTTAATATTGATAAAACAATTTCACTGCTTAATTAAGCATAAAAAAATAATATCAATCATAAGCAGCCCACTCCTTCTAGCTAGGGTAATTTTTATTCTTACGTCCCATGGAAAAAAAAAAAATTAATATCAGAATCGCGCTTTGTTAAAGAAAGATTGCTTATGGACTTAAGCAGAACCTAAAGGACATGTCTTCCACTCCACACTTGTGTTTGTTGTGTGCTAAATGATCATTTAGAGCAAGATTTGACAGCACTAAAGTGCCAAAACATAAAATATATGTTAATTTACAACCTTTTATATTTGGAATTTGTTTGACTAATGTTTAATTGGAAGATTGAATTCCACTTTACAAAATTGGTAAATTGAATTAATGAAACAACCATATATAATGATAATAAAATTTAAATGATCAAGGGACGATCAAGTAATTTACAATTTTAGTCATCTATGTATGGCCCAAACTTATCGTTTATATTTTGACCAAATTCAAAGAGAATGTTACGTTATTAGTGAATGGCATATGATTAATAAATATTTTTTTCTTTTGTTTAGGATAATTATAAGTTTGTCCCATACATCGTAATAATATATATATATATATATATATATATATATATATATATATATGAAATTTTCCTTTTAATATCACATTTATTTAGAGCTGTCAAAATGGATGAGGACCAATCCAATTCATCATGGGTTCAGACTGGATTGAGTTGAAATTTTTTTATAAATTTTAGTATGTGTTAATTTTTGACCCGACCCACTAAAAACTAAGATCACCCAAATTGAACCCGTGATGAGTCAAGTTGACTCACCAACCTGCAGATAAAGAGTCACATGTGTTTTTTATTATGTTGGGCTTCGCATTTGAGTTGATTTGGGTTATTTATAATTTGTTGTTAGATAATAATTTGTATTTTTGTAATTTTGATTTGTATTTACAATTTAACATAATTTTGGATTGTATTGTAGTTTATTTAGATCTTAGTTAGAATTATAATTTAATTTTTGTGACCAAAGAAAAAAACTGTAGTTTTTAATTAAGTGAACTAGTGAGTCAACATGTTTAACCCACTCATCCGTGGTGGGCTGGATCGAGTTCAAATTTTGTTGACTCTCTATTAAGTGAAACAGATTGGATTGACTAACTAAGTGGTCAACCCGTGATAGGTCAAATCGAGCTGAGCTGGATAGCCGGTTTTAACAACTCTACATTTATCATCCAATATTATTCTTTAAATAAAAATAATTTTACATTAAAATAATTATTTTATTAATTTTATCTTCTAAATAATTTTTTTTCCAATTTTACATTTTTTAAAATTAACTATTTATTAATTAAAAAATTACCTACAAAATAAATAAAAACTATTTACAATTAAATTATAAAATTTATTCATACTTAATTTCATAATTATAAAAATTAAAAATAACAATTATAAAAAAACACACACACACACACATGTCTATCTTAAAAAAAAAAAGATATTTGCATATATGTTTTCACTAGTTACTCTAAAAAAATCTTAATGATCTATACTAAATCTAAAACAAAATAGATAATGTTCTTTTAAAAAAATAACTCATTTTAAATATATTCTAATATAATCAAAATTTCAAGTCAAATAAGTTAGAAAGAAGTCCTAACTTACTCTCTATCTAACTGTAATTTCACTAGTAACAACAAAACCTAAAAATCTTAACAGATAATTTAAAAGAAAAAAAAATAAAAGGATAATAATATTTAAAAGTAAATAATTTAGCACCAAGATTCTAAATTATATATATAATCAACATCATTTAGAATTTTAACTTTTCATTACATTTTAGAAAAAGAAAATATCGCTTATAAATCGAAAATCGAGTCTCATCATATTTTACTATTATAACAAAATATGACCACTTATTGTAGGTAAATATTTATATATATATATATATATATATATATATATATATATATATATATATAATTAGACTGAAAATTCATTTTATATAGATTGTACATTCAAAATTTTAATTTAATTCAAAATTATTTGATATTTCATTCATTTAAACTAAAATGGATGATATTTATATTTTAGAAAAATGTATTAAAATTTAAATGATTTGATATTTTTTTAGTGTAGTTCAAATGTAATATAAATAAAATATATATAATACTTGATAATTTAAATAGCCTTTTATATAAAGATACTCACGATATAATAACGGATGAGTAATAGACATATTTTTTTATTTATCTACTAGTGAAGGAGAGCGCTTCTATATTAAAAAAAAAATGGTATTTGCATGATAAATAATAAACTGCGATATACTGTATTAATGTTCTATAAGTGTTTTAGAATGTGTAAATAAGAATTTACAAGAAAAGTAATAATAATAGTTACACACGTAAAATAAAAGCTACAAATAAAATTGCAAACCGTAATAACTTTGCTAAAAAATAATCTTTGCTAGAAATTCTCACACGGGAGGTATTGGGGCTTAATGTGTACACTGATGGAGTCATTATATTCGACAAATTTATCTATAAATGATTTTAAGGAATTAAAATTAATGTAAATAAAATTTTAAAGCGTAGATTTGAGAAATGAATTATGCGAGAGAGTATCTAAATCAAATTCCGTATAAACTAATTTTAATTTTTTTTTAAAAAGTAAAATTTTCATTATTTTTTCTTTTAAAATATTTGGAGACAAGTTGTGCAAACGTATGTACAAAGTAATTAATAAATTTTGATTTCCAAATACTAAATTAAGAATAAAAGATTGCTGAAATGTTTGATTAGTAAAAGGAGGCTGAATGTATAAAAGCATAATTACTGCTTTGTTTAAAATGATGTCATGATTATGGAATAAGACTTGTTTTATATGTACACACTTACACTAATCAATTGGTAAATCATAACTTGGAATAAAAATATATATATAGTGGTGCAAGTGTACAACTACAACTAAACTAACCAACAACCCAATTTCATGTTTGTCCTATGGAACATCTTAGATTCCATGAACACTGACTTATTCATAAATTTTATTTAATTAAATATAAAAAAGACCAAAAAAAAATAAATCATCTGCAGTTAATAATATTACAACAAGCCAGAACTTTCCTAAAGGCTCTTCCATAAAAATATGCCTCTTCACTCTTCTACATCTCAAAAGCCACCATACTGAAACTGAGTTGCTCCATAGCTTCTCAAATATTCTTCTGCTCCCACTGTTACATCGTCTTGTTCTTCATGCAATCGTAATTCTTCAATCTACACCATAAAAACATGAATTATCAGCATCCTCTCATACAAATTGAAATTTAACTTATATATACGTAAATTTCTAGAGAAGGTAAGGTGAATCTTGCCATTTAAAGTTGAAAGTGGAAAAAACAACAAAAATACGACAAATATTTACCCAGAAATCAACATCGTCTTCGTCTCGTGTTGAACATGAAGCCTTGGGAGTGTCGATGGCTTCGTCGTTGCGGGCGAATCTGCCACGTATGCGTGGTCGATTATCTGCTAGTGTCTTTCGGCATGCATACTGTTACCACAAAATAAAAACAAAAAACTGATGCATTAATTCAGACCTTTCTTTTTCTCCTTCTGCTACTATCTTAATCAACCATGTCTAATGCCAACAAAACAGTATTACGCAGTCATTTCATCATGCGTTGGAGCATTATTGAATCACCGTTACAAACTTACTTTTGTCGTTTTGCAGAAATCAAATTTTGTTTCTGTATCATGTGAAACATTTTATGAACTACAGTGGTATCAACAATATGCCTTATTCTATGAGATTTCATTTCACAAACTTTTTACTAAAGAACAATGATTTTGAGTAAAGCAAGTTGACATTATTTGTGTAAAATAACAAAAACATCGTTCAGAAAAAAAAAAATGGTGTCTGTTACTGTTTCCCCACCTTGATTGTCTTGTTGAAATTCCTCTGGGTTCTCTTGGCTCTGTATTTCGAGATTCTTTCTTTTCTCTCTTCCGCACTGTAACGCCCTACTTTGAAGTTCGATTCCTCCAACAACGGTGCCTCCGTTGGAGACATGCGATTTTCCTTCATGTTCTACAAAAAAAGAAAAAAAAATCGAATCAAACCAGCTATGTCATGGTTTCATTAAGAATAGAATTTGTCCAAGAACAAAATCTTGGTGTTGTTGATTTTACCTGCAAATCTCCGGTGCTACAAACCCTTCTCATTTGTCCGGTGAAGAGAGTATCTTCAGGGGAACTCAAGTCATGCCTTTGAAATTTGGGAGAGTCCACAAGAGTATCAGTGTGAGGTTGTGACAGAAAACCAGGTTTTGCTTCAAATGAGTTGCTGCTGAAGCTTCTTTGCATGTACCTGGAAAAATTTTCAGCACCGCTGTAACTGTGAGGAAGGAGTTGTTGAGCGTAGACACAGTCAACACCCAATTGGGTTTCCTCGGTCTTCACTTCAGAGCCATCGAAAGCTGAGAAAGTTCCAAACTCGTTCGCTACGTTCTGGCCATTTGACAGCGGCTGCACGCGGTTGCCATGGTAAAGGCTGAGGCTTTCCAAGTGGGAACTTGGAGGGGAGAAGGAGAAAAAAGATGGGGAAAAAGGGTCGAGAGAATTGGAATTGGAATTGGAATTGTCGTGCGCTACGTTAGAGGGAGAATTGGGGAAGAAAGGAAAAGAATCTGAGAGAAAAGGAAGGTCTCCAACCCCATCAGAGGAGAGATAGTCTGAGTTTGAATGTGTGTGGAAAGTGGTGTCATAAGAGTAGAGGTCAGAAGACATGGGAGCGAAATTTCTGGAAGAATTCAACCTATGAATCAACTCCAGAAACACAGAGAAAATGCTTAGTGAAACAACTTAAAGAATAGTAATAACGAATTTAGTTTCTTCTTCTTCTTCTTCTTTTGTGCTGTATTTGTTTTTGGGAGTGCACTGACGAAATACAAGGCACTGAGCAATACGACAGAGTTTCTCTCTCTTGGACGAAGTTGTCCTACACCACAGGTTAAGAGTTTCAGAGCAGTGCATCCATATTTATAGAGGGAGAGGTACATTTGTTTTACTTCACTTTTAGTGGCAAATGGTAACATAAACTCGATTTTAGTAGATATATAAGTAAACTTATCTCTTGTTTAAGATTTTTTATACAAGTCATATATGTTTGAAGCTTAAGACTATATATTAATAGTAGTTTGATAGTCTTTTAATACCGAATAATACAATAAGTTAAAAAACAATAAATCTTTTAATAGCAAGCGACAATAATAGATCAAGTAAAATGTAAATTTGGATAGGATTGGTATCATTTGAAGCAGAAAACTTTAAATCTAACTCAATATTATGTAATGTAAAGTTTACACCCACCTACTTATACAATGTAAAACTCATCTAATTTTCGACTTAGACACTAGAGCAACAAAGACTTTCTATGTCGGTTCTGAAACTGACATAGACATTATCGATATAAAATGTTTTCACTCTTTATGTTAGTTCTAAAACAACCTAACATAAAAATTTTCTACTAAATTCTCCATGAAATCCTAATTTCACCATTCCTCATTACCTTTAAACTCTCAACAATGGCACAAGATCTCAAACCTTTCATCTTTGAGTGAGCAAAAACATTTATTGGAGCGTGGAGAACAACGATATTACAACGAGTAGTAGGGATGACAACGGGTCGGGTTGGGTCGAGCATAGATAGTACTTACTCGCTACTTAACCCACAACAAAAAAATCCACATATTACCTCCTTTTACCTACCGGATACCCATTTAAAAAATACTTACCAGTATCGACGGATACTAGCGAATATTTATTATAAATTTTTATAATAAAATATAAATAAAATTACAAAAAAAATATATTAAATAAAATATAAATTAAATTAATTATAAGTTAAATTTTAATTTTAATTAAATTTAACCTAATAACATATTAATTAAATTTTAATTTTTATTAAACTTAACTTAATAAATATAAATTAAATTTTAATTTTTTGTGGGTAATGGATATCGCACTCGACCCAAATGAATTGGATAGCGAAGAGAATAAAAATTGCGAGGAGAAAACGAAGGAGTGACGACGAGCGAGGACCACAAGAGAGAGGAGCAAGCAATGTGAATGCAGGGAGGAGACTTCAACAAGAGAAAGGAGAGCAACACTGTGTTGAAAAGGGAGAAGAAGTGCAAAGGAGGAGCAAATTGAGAAAATTGAAGTGAAGCACGAGAAGGGAAAGATGAAGATTTCAGATATTATATTGATTACAGTGACTAACCAACATAAAAAGTCTTTTTTTTTATAATAAAAGTGTCACCGCTTTACTTTTTTGCTTAACTCGCATAAAAAGTCTTCTACTTTACTACAAATTTGTCATTGCATCAATTCTTTATACCAATTTTAGGTACAACTTGCATAAAAAATCTTATCATATTTATGAAATTGTCATCGCATCATTTATCATAGTAGATAAATCATTACTAGCATAATAAATCGTGATAAAACATTGTTTTTGCACTGCTGAGGATCTCTACATATAAACCAAATTGGTAAAATGTACTTATATCTTCAATTATTTTCAAATACTTACTATACCAAATTTTATTATGAATTCATGAAGGTTCGGCATGTGAAATATTGTCATTAAATACTCTTACATTAATTTAATATACTTTTGTCTCTAAACCTTACATCCTATAGTTTTGTCCCTGTAAAATGAATGAGCATGTGATGCTAAATACCAGTTTGCCTCCAATAGTTGAAGCTTAACGCACTCCATTTTCAACAAGAATCATCCTCTTAAAGAATTGTGATAGAGACCTCTTGAGGCTTAGTTTTATCAAGGAAAGCAAATCATTGCAAAATTCTAATTTTTTCCTTCTTCTTTTTGTCTTGATAATTTTTAGTATTTCTATTTTTGCTTGAGGCTTAGTATTTACCCTTCCTTCACTAACTAACCTACAACATTTTTATGGAAAACTTTTTAGTTCTCTTTCCTTTTTATATTCTCCAAAGTCTATTGGTTTTGGTTGAACCCTTTTAAATTCATCTGTTCACCACCAAATAATTAGCACACGGAATACACGAACTTTACGTGGATCAAATATTTTCCTAAATGAAAATTACGAAAGATAAGTTTTTCTAGGGAACTATTATTTTTTAATTAGTAGTTTAATTCAATCAAAATTAAATATAATTAAATTATATTGGATTACTTAACGGGTAATTTTTAAACACATATTTATTTATTAAAAAAATATTAAAAATATTTTTTTTAACAATTATAAAATAACAATTTTGGGTTAGAAAGAAACGGACATACTTCCGTGAATAAAGTAAAAACAAAGTATTACCGGTCCACTCCATGTTCTAAATGGACCAAGAAAAATTGATTCAATTTAGCAAATAAGTCACTTTTTTAATTAATTTTCTTAAAAACTGGCATAAACATATGCATTTATTTTTTTATAATAAATATAAAATTATAACTAGAAAATTAATTAAAAATAATAAACTATTACTTATTTATTTTATAAATAATATTTTATTATAAATAGTTATATTTGCTCATGTATAAATGTACAGTATAACACAAAGAAAAATAATCATAAACCTGGATAAACTAGTATATTTGAAAAAAAAAACACCATATTTTAAGAACAATTTCTTAGTCTGATTTACTGGTTAACGAATTAAAAGTAAAGATTTGATTGAGACAATTCAGATTCTTTGATACTCGCTGCTAAGTGAATGTCGAGTGCAACCAGATAACGATTCAACGCTTTGAACCTTTGGAACTCACTCTAAAGTAAGCGAACGTTCAATCAAAAAGTTGCACCCAACATTTAAAACTACTAGAGCTCACTGAGTTGAGTTATGTGAGTGGTGTTTAACAATTCTATAATAAAATATTCGATAAATAAAAAATTGTATTTATAATTTAAATAATTTAAAAAATTTAAGTACATTGTCTATTTTTTTTATTTATTTTCGTGAAATCACACTAATTTTGATGGGCCAAATGTTAAATAGATTGAAATAGAATAGAGTGTATTGAATTCTTTTATTTTAGGCAACTTACGTAATAAAAATATAATCTTATTTTGTTCGCTTTATTCTAAAGTTTTTAATTAATAAATTTAAAAGATTAGCATGTCCTTGATCTGAGATTCATATTTGATAAATAAAGTATTGTATTCAAGATTTGTAAATAGAAGATGTGTGATGAGAAAATAATATGTTATTAAAAAGAAATCCTATAGATTATTAAGTATATATTCATAATGAAGGAGTGCACCAAATAGTTTATTCCGAATAACCATCATCATATAGTGAATTTCATTTTTGAAAGAAAAAACAACTTGCAATGCAATAAAGGGTCATACAAAACCATAAAGGCCCGATTTAAGTATAAATAGTATCTTGGAATTTTTCTTCCTGCACCCCATTGGCATGATGAAATGGCAGTTTTACCCTACATGTGTTTGTACGCACTTCTAATGATTCTTCACCGTTTCTAGATTTATTCTGGTATATTTTCTCTATCTATATATTTACTGTTTGGGCAAGATAGATCAATACCTTCTCATCTTAAATTAATAAAATTAAGCTTAATTAAATTTTAAGTTCATGATAAAATTATAATTTTTAATTGAGTTTATGATCGATTTTGTTAGTATATTGATTAGTTAATAAATTTATAATTTTTAATTGAGTTATCACATACTCATAATTAATTCTTTTTATTAATGGATGATGTGATGGTTAAAAGATTGATATGATTATATGTTATCATTCAACTGTCATCACATGTCATTTTATAATTTTATTGTTTTAAAGTTTTATAATATTATAATTTATAAATTTTATAAATTTATAATTATATAATTTTATATTTTAATAATTTTATAATTTTAATTTAAAATTGTGTTAATTATAAAATTATGATTTTATGATTTGAATAAAAATTTAAAATATATCATAATTTTATATTTCATAAAATCATAATTTTATAATTATATAATTTTGAATTAAAATATAAAAAATTATAAAATTATAAAATTATACAATTATAAATTTTTAAAATAATAAAATAATACGCAAGTAGGATAACATGACTAAATAATAATCAGTTATTTGACTGTTACATCATTCAGTTAACAATAAAAAGATAAAAAGATAACACAAATTCCCACTTGAAAACATTAAATATATTGACTACTCAATCAAAACACATAAATATATTAAATACTCAATTAAAATTTCCAAATTTATTATATACTTAAAACATAAATAAACCATAAAAATAATATATTAATAAAATCACATCACATATACGTTAAAATCTAATTTTATTGGTGTTTCAAAATAAAAAAATTTAAAAAACACAATATTTTTATTTTTTAAAATCAAGATTCCATATAAAAACATGGAAGATTAAATAAAATGGACGACGAAATAATTTAAATCATAGGCAGCAAAAGTAAGGAGTTTTACAGATGTATTTCATTTTTAGTTTATATGTTATTTTAATTTTAATTTATTGAATTTTATTATTATTTATTTTCTATGAATATATCATTATTTTAGCTTCTATGAAAACTATATACTGATGAAATATTTTTTATATGATTTAAATTATTGGTTAAATGATTTTACTTGTGACCATGACATTGTGATGGTTATATTTTAAAATAATAATAAATATAACAAAGTAAATGAAGTATTAAGAAGAAAAAAAAAACAATAATAAAATTAAAACCCAAAACATTATATAAGGAAATTAAAATTTAATTAACTATTTTTAATACATGCGCTTCTTTCCTAAATAAAAATGCTGTGAGAAGGCTCGTATTAAATTAAAATTATTTAATCAATTCAGCTTTATCTATTATCATTTTTAAATTGCTATTAAGCAGTTCACATTACACGCATTAATTTTAATAAAATTTTATTTCATGCTTACTGAAATTTTTAAAAAAAAAAGGAAAATTTTATTAAACATGTACATTTTATGTCAACCTAAGTTAAAAAATTAAAACAAATTGACAAATTCTAAAGATTGAGATTGATAGACCCGAGTCAAACGTTGAGACATATCAATCTGAGCCAAACATCGAGATAAGTTAACTTAGGTCAAAGGTTAAGAAAGGCTAAATCGGGCCTATGGTCGAGACATACCAGCCTAAGTTAAAGGTCGAGATGGACTGACCAAAATGAATGTCAAGACAAGTCCGTCCAAAATAAAGATTGAGATGGATCAACCCAAAATAAAGGCCGAGACAAACCTATATAAATCGATGGTCGAGATAAATCGATCCAAAATAAGATTTAATATGGATCACCTAAAGTTCTAAGTTGAAACGGGATGACTCAGACTGAAAATCAAAATAAATTAACATAAACCGAAAATCTACGCATTCTTCAATCAAAATTCGACCAAATAAAATCGATTCAATCCCAAGTAAATTTCATATACATTCAAGATAATGTTTTGCATCAACTTCTTCCATCACATGTTAAATTGACGTACACATAATTACTTTTCAAAGTTCTCGTAACCAAAAATCTTAAAATTTCTAAATACTAATCATATTTTAAAATTTTTAGAATGTACGAGATTTTGTATTTTCACAATTCATCTTAAAATCGTTATCTCCATATAATATATGTAATATATCATTAAATTTTCAAAGCAACATAACCAGACCACGGACCAAAACAAATCAATCAAATAAATACCAATATGTCCACAATCACCAAAACATGTTTTTCATTTTAACTACAAGTTGACATTCACTACATTTTCATTTATTACGCAAATCCATAATAATAATAATAATAATAATAATAAAAACCACAAAGACTAAATAAAACTAGGAAAGTTTTAACTTATTTTAAGAGAACTTAATATACAAATAAAACATATAACTACAAATTTAAACTAGCAGGAATTTCTCTAATTGTTTTAAACATCATATACAAATTTTAAACTCAAACGTGCTAGTACCAGGATAAATTAGAGATACAAGGAAAATAAAACTTAATCTAAGGCAACATCAAGTCTATTTATATTGTATTAAGTGTTGTTATTTTTTATGAGATAATATCGGGGAAAAATAAAACTTGACTCAAATCTAAATAAAATCTATTTATATTGTCTTAAGTGTTGTTACTTTTAGAGATAATAACTTTTGATTAGAAAAAAAACACATAAAAAATATTTAAAAAAAAATAGAAAATTGTGAAAGGAAACATACTTATGAGTAGTTTCTTTTCAATATAGGTTTCTTATATTTGACAAAAACATTCAGGATTTCAAGTAGGTTAATAGTAAATTTTTTTATATTTTAGAAATGAAGTTTCAATTAAAAAAGTAATTAATATTTCAATAGCAAACAAAACAAATAATTTTTATTAATTTAATATGAGTATATTTTCAGTATAATAATTTATCACTATCGACAAATTAAAAACTCCTCAATAATTATAAAATCAATAAATATATTATGAAATAATTTATACTTAAATAATATCATAAAACCTTTCCAATGTTATTATTTAATATGAATGTAAGAAAACACATTTTGTGCCTGCATTTTAACACTTTTTAACTGTAAACATAAAGATAAGTGAGAAGTAAAAAACAAAAAAAGGAGAGAGATGAAAGAACAGATTTTGATATTAATATGCAAAAGTTACGTAAAATATATATTGTCACAGATTTGTTAGTGACAGCGTTGTCCTATGTTTATTAAATATATTTATTAAATAAAATAGATAGATATCTGAAAACGCAAAGGACAATCAGAAATGGTCTTCCCAATTTTGGCGGCGTTCGTTATGTTAAGTGGACAACCTTTCATTCATTCAAAGGTGCCCTTATTACCGTTTTGACTTTAATTCAATTTAATTGTTCTCTTACTTTAAAAAATATAATGATGTAATTTTCTAAAAATATTTAAATCAGTTTCTCAAATTTAAAAGATTAAAACGATATTAATTTTTATATTCGAAATTGACCTCTTTGATGTGTTATATATAAATTTATGGATTAAATATGTTTTTTGTCATTCAAGTTAAAGTGAATTTTAAAATTAGTTCCTTTTCGAAATTTTCTACTAATTTAGTCTTTCAATTTTATAAATACGTAAATTTAGTCCTTCTTACCAAATTTTGTTAAGTTTATTTGACATTTTAAATGCATTTTATGATAATATTTGAGTTAATGTTGAAGCAAAAATGTGTCAAATGATGTAAACAATTCAAATACTATCATGAAATGCGCTTAAAATGTCAACTAAACTTAACAAAATTTAGTTAAAAAGACTAAATTCACACATTTTGAAAGATGAAAGAGTAAATTAGTCAAAAATTTTGAAGAAACACTAATTCCAAATTTCACTAAAACTTAAGGGACAAAAACGTATTTAACCCTGAATTTATTATATATAATTAATATTTATTTATTAATAATTTTAATATTAATTAGATCATGAAATTTATATTAATGTTTATAGAAATTTTGAGACTTGATTGACATCTTATTAATAATGAAATTAATTTGAAAATAAATAATGGTATTATAAAAACAATTAAACCATTATAATTTGAAAACACTTCTCTTTTATTATGAGTTTCTTTTGTGGTGTATTTTTTTTTAATTGTTTTGGATTTAGTTTTAATAATAATGCAGCGACTTTGTACTATCAAGGCGAAAATAGGCCACGCATTAGTGCAAACTTAAAATTTTAATTTTATAAAGTGGGTAAATTTTAATTATATAAGAGTATATAATTGAGAAATAATATAAAATAAACATTTTTGAAATTAAATTATATCAATTATTTTCTAATTTTTGAATAGTTTAAAGATAAGTATCATATTAATAAATTTATCATATATAAAAATCTATAATATACTGTAAAAAAGCTTTATACTGCAAAAAACAGGTGTATTCGGAAACCAATTAAATCTAATAGAAAAGGAAAACATATTAAAAAAAATTAATCAATAAAAAGTAGAATCTTAAATTCATTTTTTTTATCATGTTGATCTTTTGAGAATTGAAAATGCTATGCACTTATTTATAGTCAAATTTTATCATTATTGCTCTTCGTTGGATTTAAACTTATGTAACTTTATCTTGACTTGAAATGTTAATATGATTCCAATGGTTTGTAAGAGATAGGCACACGGGGAGAAACGTTCTAGTGCATGGAGATCTATCTCATCCTCCTATGTTTGTAATAATATTATTTATTTATTTTTGTGTTTTTAATAACATCTTTTTAGCTCTTATATCAATTAAGGGTCATTTCATTTTATTTCATCTGTTTATTATATTAGGAGTTTTAAAATAATAAAATATTTACAATATTTAATTAGACCAAAATATTTTATGATTTTATTTAGTTTTTCACAACCTTATATCTTTACCTATGTAAGATAATTAGGAAAGTCAATATATTATTTTATTTAATGAGTTAACATTATTCATACACGTGAACAACTACATATATTTATAATGGATCATTTATGATACATACAAAGGAATCTCTCACCTTTATCATGTCACTACAAATTATGTATTAGATTTTTGTCAACAATGTACCTCACGATTAATCCCATAAATCCTATTAGTAATTTGTGATTTTTATTACTAATTAACATTTTCGTCAATAAATTTATCGATGCATAAAATTTCCACCAAATCTAATGATATTTTGCTGGTATATAAAGAGGAAATGGGCGTGGAGAAGAAAAAAAAAAAGAGAATGAAGAAAAAGAGGAAGAGAAAAAGAAACAAGAGAATAAATAGAGGAAAAGAAGAATTTGTTTTGATTTAGTAATCACCGGTAACTTTCCTTATATTATTATCGAAAAATAAATATATCCTTTTATCCTTTGTCAATATATTTTTTTAAATTTAAATTAAAAAAAATTTATCATAATTTAATAAAAAATTTAAAGAAATCATTACTTAAAAAACTATGTGATAATTAAATATCAATTAAAAAGGTCAAACAAAAATAATGTTAATTATTAAATTAATTTTTTATTATTGAGACAAAATAATAATTATTCTTGAAAGAGAACATGAAATATAAGAATAAAAACAGTGTTGCTATTCAACTTTTCTTTTTCTTTTAAAATAAAAAGAAAGAAAATAAATAAAAGAGATAAATATAATATGTAAAAAATTTTAAAAATAAAAAATAATGTGAAAGAAAAAAAAATTAAAAATATATTTTTATTTTTATTATATTTGATTTTATATTTTATTATATATTAAATTAAATATTGTGTTTGAAATAGAAAAACACTTAATTTAATTTCCATCGATCTACATATAATTTAAAATTTTTAAATCTCCAGGTAAAGAAATAAATATTTTGGTGTCGAGACAATTTTATCCTTTGATAAATAATTATTTTTTTAAATTAAAACAATTGTTTTATATTTTCACGTAATTACTTCCATTCGATTTATATGTTGTTAAAAAACTTTATTTTTTATTTAAAGACTCTTCATATCTTTGATGAATTATTTGCGGTATACATTAGTGTAATTTGCATACAAGAAGAGTCAAATTGAGTTCTAAAAATATGAAAATAAGTTTTTGAAATTGGATCTATAATCTGAATTTTTTTGAGTATTATTTATTTATTTATTTTTAAATAAAATAAAAATTTTTAATAAAAATAATTATTTACAAAATAAATAAAAAAATATTTATACTAAAATTTTAAAATTTATTTATAATTACTTTTAAGATTAAAAGAGTGAATACATTTGTGTGTTGAATTGTGTTTCTCTCACTTTCTCTTCATACGTGTAAGAAAAAAAATTCTATTATTCTTCAAATCATTCTGTATAAATTATCTCTCATCCCTAAAACCAAACAAGTTGAATCGTTTTTATTAAAGAGTAAATCCCTAAATCCCTGTAAGCAAGCACGGGCCTTTTGTAGTTACAGTCCGAGTTGGCTTACGCGGGGTCATCTACAGCTATGCGGATGAATGAAGCAATAGTCCATAGACCAATAGAAGTTTAGTTGTTTCAAGCTTCAACGCCCCAGAACCACGCCTATTATCTTTTCTTCTCCCTCTTACTTTTTCTCCCTTTCGTTTCCTTCTCAAAAACGCAACCAGATTTCCTCATCCCTGTTATATATTTCGTGTCGCATTTCCCCGAGTATCTCATTTAGGGTTTTTGTCACTGTGCTCGAGAAGAAGAAAACAATCGTCATGGCGTCGCAGGAGCACCTCGAGAAGATGCAGGCACGGCAGAATTTCCGGAATCTATGGCACACCGATCTCATGAGTACCATTCAGGCCGATACTCCTTGTAAGGAATCCCTCACTCTCTCTTTCTCTTTCTCTTTCACTTTTCCAATTTCGCTTTTTATCTTTACACTCATGTCGTCTCAACTCTTGATTTTCCGCAGATTGTTGCTTCGCGGTGTGGTGGTATGTGATCTGGAACTTTCTTCTGCCTATTCGATGTTTTTGTCAAATCTGGTTCTCTGGATCTAATGACTGTTCTTTTTTCTTTTGTTTTTTTTTTCCTCGACTGGACACGGAAACAAATCTTTCATTTTCAATTTCGCTGTTTATTATATTCGACTTTTAGATCCAGGATTGACGTTGACTTGCATTGACCGACGAAGTATTTTAGATTCTGCTTAAAATAGTTTCCACTCTCTGTTCAAATTGATCGGTTTTATTTTTGTTTAGTTATGTACTTTTAAAGTTATGTGGGTCTGATGAAGAAAACATGAAATGCATTCCTATTCTTGTTGAAGGGCATGGACATACTATGCTTATTCCGAGTGGTGTAAGATTGTCCTGAACTGACAAAAGAGTTGGTACGCGGAAAATGACTATAGGGGAGCGGGTTCTCAGGTTCTGTCTTTGTGTATAATAGTATCTTGATGGTGGTAGGAATCTGGCCTCTTTCAGTATCTTATACTGGGTGGAGGGTTTATTTGCTAAACCTCCACAACAGAGGAAGGGTTCTATGAGAATTCAATCAATCTAACAGGTTATAACAGAGTGAGATGGTATTGAATAAAGTGTTACCGAAAATATTTGATACCGTATCGATTGATAAATATTGAGATCTTTATTTCGGTTGTGTATTATTGCACACTAGTATTGTATCCCCAAGGAAACTTTGTTACCGTTGAGGATCTGTTGTGTCTTTGTAGCCACTAGCCAGTTGATAAAGTCTCACGGCTTTTCGTATGGTACTGTGCTCAATGAAGTCAGTCGTCTCTTTTGTGAGTTTTCTTAGTTGGATTGGATCATAATATAATTTCTGTAGATTTTTTGAGCCTTTAAACTTGATGAATTTGTTTTATATGCACAACGGTGCACTCTTAGTTGGATCAAAATTTTAACTGGTCTACATTTTAGTCATGAAGTGAATTTATTTTCTGCAGTAATTAATCTAATTTTCTTTTGTCCCATCATAGTGCACCGTGTGTGTCTTATCTTCTTCGCAAACGAGCTCTTTATGATGACATGTCAAGGTAATTGATTGATACTATTTCTGTTTTTCTAACATTCCAAAATATTTTTTTTACATACTCTGTGTTTTTGACATATCTGTCGATTTATTTTTTCCAGATACACATGTTGTGCTGGTTACATGCCCTGCAGTGGTAGGTGTGGAGAAAGTAAATGTCCTGAATTTTGCCTTTGCACTGAGGTATAAAAATCTGAATCTATTTTTCCTTACTTTTATTTGTACCTGGTATTGTGTCAGCATGTCATCTCTCTCTATCAGTCAGTTTGGCTGTGATGCCTTAACCATTGCATGATATTAGTCCAAGTTTATAACAGATAATGGTATATCACATGTAGTAATTGTCGAAGACTTCAAATATGATTCAGGTACGAATTAATGGAAAAATAAAACGCATTGCATGATTTTATGGTTAGGCTAATAATTGTTTCCAACTTTTGAGAGTAGCTTTGTTTGTTACTACTGTTATCTTGTTGTGTTAGGAATCATGAATGCGACGTTTGATATAAATGATTAACTCTTCATGGTGAAGGGTAAAAAGGGTGGGTTAACTGTTTAACCATCAAATGAAAATCTGTTGATCTCTCCTAGTGAAGCTAGGCACTACGCAAATTTTAGATGACAGCTTTACTAGCAATAAAGGTAGTTGAATATTAAGGTTGAATTGATCTCTATACTGTTCAGGATTTTTAAATTAAACTTTCTAAATTTAAGGATCCATTGTAATTTGAAAATTTTTAATTGAACCTTACTGATATTGTCTATTGGTCATCATCCAGTTAGAAATTTTTGAAACTCTAGGGAAACAGTTCCAAACTTATAACAATCCGAAAATTTAACCAATATTGTAAAATATGGACGCTCGAGGTTTTAAAGTTGATTTTGAAAACGTTTATGATCAAATAAAAAAGCAGCTGAATTTCTTACACGGTTTTAGATAGCAATGTCCTTCAAAAGGGAAAATGTGGTCCCAGTGGTGTGTCATTGTTAATAATGAACTGAAGCCTTTGTTATCGTCAAAAAGGACCTAGGAAGGGGTGGGCGTATTAAGTAAGCTGTTGATTCCATTTTTTAAGTTAAACCACAATTCATGTATTCGTTACTGTTCTTTTCATTGTAAGTTGTTGAGTTATTGTGTAGTTTAAAAGATTGGAAATGTACTGAAACTAGATTTAGAGCAAAAACTAACTGCTTTATTTAAACTTTGGGTGTTTGAAAATGGCGTTTTGAAAAATTATAAATTTTTATTTTCCATTAAATAAATGCCACTCAGGATTGCTTTGGAGCTTGAATTTTGGGTGTTGAATTGTATGATTGTTACATATAGCAAGCTATATTTATTGACGTGTGTATCGTTGTTTCAGGTTTTCCTCTGCTTTGGAAACTCAGTTGCCTCAACTCGCTTTCTATTGCAAGATGAATTTAACATTCAAACAACGCAATGTGATAATTGCATTATTGTACTTTCCCTCTCTCTCTCTCTTTACTTTTCTCTTGCATTCACGGCCAGATACATGCAATTTTACTTTTTCAATGATATTCAGTTAATTACATGTAACTCTTCTATTTAGGGTTTCATGTTTTGCCTTCAACAAATTGCATGTATATTCTCGATTGTTGCCATGATTGTTGGAAGCGAGGAAATTCAAGAGGCTTCTCAGTTGCTATCTTGTTTGGCTGACCTTGTGTACTGCACGTAAGGCTTCCTCTTCTCTCTCAAGTTTCAATTAATTGTGCACATTATATTGGAAGGAGTTTGTACTAAATATATTCTTCTGTTTATTTGCAGGGTCTGTGCATGCATGCAGGTAAGTTTGTTAATTATATCTGACATGATTAATCATGATTAGTGACGGATCTAAGATTCTAAGTCAGTGGGATAATTAGAAATTATATGGGTCTCAATCTAGCAACATTTTAAAGTAAAAGTAAAGAATTAGGAGGAACAAAATTAGGGGACGGGAAATAATTTTTTTAGATATTTGGTAATACTTTAAACAAAATCAAGGGATGCACCTGCACATCTCATGTACAAGTAAGTCCGTCACTAATCAAGATGTCGTACTCATGAACGCATGAAAATTGACACTTGAGGAATTTTTTTTGCAGACTCAGCACAAGATTGAAATGGACAAGCGTGATGGGAAATTTGGACCCCAACCAGTAATGGCAGTGCCGCCCCCTGTTCAGCAGATGTCACGCATTGATCAGCAAGTTCCTCCTTCTGTTGGGTATGCACCACAACCTGCATATCCACCACAACCGGTTTATGGACAGCCCTATGGTTATCCACCTGCCCCACCACCTTCTCAAGGATATCCATCTTCTGGATACCCCCCCGCTGGTTATCCCCCAGCTGCCTATCCTCCACCAGGGTACCCCCCATCTGGCTACCCTAAGTGATTGCTTTAGCTTCCATTGTATTCTCTACAGCGCTAGTTGATTGGTTCATAAAACAATCGCACATGTTTGTGGTGAAATGCAATAGTTCCATCTCATCTGTTGATTATTTTGCATTTCCCCTTGCAGGTTTTGTTGTGACTTGACACATTATAATTCCTGTCGTACTTCGATTTTGTATATTGTTCTCGTTGGTGTTCATAAATAGTTAACTTTAACTTTTTATCTGCAATATGCTGGTATAATGCACTGTTCCAAATATGTTTAGAAAACAACTCGTGATTAAATGTGTGATGGAAACTTGGCTATTAGCACTCATACATTAGTAAGGATGGGAGTAGGAGTGGCATAGGTCCCTTTTAGTCTGACCCGCTTTTGTACGCAAAAACAGGTTGGGTTCGGTAAGTCTGTTTAGATGGAGCAGTTTGACCAACACAACCTGGCCCGTCACTTGGCGGGTTAGCCTGCCAATCTTGACATTTTATTTTTAATTTTTGATTTTTGGTTTTTGACTTCACCATAGGAGTGCGGTGATGATGAGACGAAAGTGCGTGGGGTTTTGGCGGATTGGGAGAAATGGTTGTTGTTTAAGGAAGTTTTCAGGGTTTGAAGAGAACTTAGTTTTGAAGTGAGAATGAGAAGTTGGTTTGGGGACGAAAATAACTTCCATCAATAATTTGGTAATGGTTTTGCCGTGGTGTGTTTGGGAGGGGTAAAGTTGAACATGTGGTAGTGGGAGTGACACGAGCATAGTGAAATGGGTGCCGTTTTACTCGATAAGGAACAACATCCATGTTGTGGCTGCCATTAGATCTCAAAAAATCATAGCTGCCATGCAAAGATGTGCAAAACCTTTCAATCGCCGGAAACCCTCGTGACTCGTTCAATTGAACCAACAACACATGAAATAACAACGATCTCCTATACAGATTAAGTTGAACGTTGAGGAAGAGAAGAGGAAAAGTGTGAACTGAGATTCTTTGAGTGTTGAGGAATAGAAGAGGAAACACTAAGCATAGCAAATCGAGGAAATGTGTGGGTTGTGGGTAGGCATGTCAAAGCGGGCTAGGCTCGTCGGACTAGGCTCGTCGGGCTAGCCCGTCAGCCTGTCAGGAAAAGGGTGGTCGGGTTATAATTTTTAACCTGTCAATCCGCTATAGTCCAGCTTGCCTAGCACACCAAATTGGTAGGCTAGTCCGTCCTAGCCTACCAACTTTTTTTTTATGTTTAAAATTAAAAATAATTAAAAAATTTATATTATATATATAATAAACAAAAATTTGAAAAAATAATAAAAAGTTAGCAAGTCATTAAGGTGAGGCGAGTTGAATTGTCCAATTCCTTTTCTGATGGAGGGCTAACTTGACCTGACTCGTTTTTGGTGGACCAAAACGAGTCATATTGATCCGTTTTGTTACTCCTAGTTGTACGTTGGTTTGCGGAAATCCGTCCAATGGACTCATTGGGTTACAAGTAATGTCATGTCGGACTGTAACGGGTTCATAGGTTTAACCACCTAACCTGACCTACCTATTTCAAGTTGAGTTGGCAGTCCGATTTATTGAATCAAATCCATTTTGTCACTGTTAGGTAGCAGCAAACAGATATGAGTAGTGCTTATTTATTAGTGATTATCTATTATTTTTTTGTTTCTTTTTTATTACTTTGTGTATACCAATAAAAAAATACTTGTGATTTTTTTTATAGACGTGGATACTTAGAAATATTTGTAAATATTTTTTTAATTTTCTTTTCTTTTAAAAACCTTAACTAAAAATAAAAAATATATAAAATCAAACTTTAAACCATTTTTAAAAAATTAATATTTTGTTTAGTAATTTAGATTTACAAATTTTATATTATAATATCGTTATCTATCTCATTATAAAGCAATAATTAAATACAATTAAACAATCATTAATTATATTTACATGATAGATCACTTTGTTAATTTATAAGTGTTAATAATTTAAATTATAATAGTATTATGTATTTACATCATTATAAAAGTATAATAAAATTAATTCTTTTATTTTAATTTTAATTTTAAATAATAAAGAACAAAATGGGTCAAAAAATTATTACGGATAGATTGGTCTACTTTTAGTTTGTTAAGTTTGTCAATTTGATTGATTGGACTCGTTAAACCAAAATAGATTAACAGATACAATAGATTGACAGGTTAAAAATTTTAGCCCAAAATATCCAATTTTGGTTGAGTGAAGGTTGGTCGATAAATCACAACTCATTTTATATGATTTTTTTGTGATAAAAGTTTACATGTGAAAAGTGATCAAAGAGATAAATAAAGGCCAGGGGTTAGGGAAGACCTATATTATTAGTTTCACCTATTTATTTATTATATATATTTTAATTCTTTAATGTTTCGTCTGACATGTTATGTTTTATAGATATATTTATAAACAAGACTTTACTGGGTTTTGTTTATTACATAAATTATTTTTTATTTTCTAATAACTGATTTTAGGAGATAAGTGTAACATTTCATTTTAATAGTTTTTACGCTATCAAACAAAACATTAAATTATGATAATCCAGAAGTAGATGATAGTAATATGTCAGTATAAGGTAACAATACAGTCATCCTTAAAATAACTATACATATATTGTCTATACATACAACCTATACTAAGCAAAAGGGGTTACAAAACACCCAAAACATCTAGGCGGAACAAAAGATGGCAACTATCGCTGGAAGCGTCCAAACACCACTCAACTCCTGTCCAGGAGGGGTGTATCCTCACCTGCACCTATATTTGCTCACGCCATTCAATAAGGACGATCATTGCAAAAATAGAAGACACACAGAACACACAACATACAAGAAGGGTAAGCTAACTTAATTAAGAATAAATCATGCAATTTGGTAGTTAAGCATCAATCAGGGTTGATCACACAATTATCAGAATCATCCAAATCACCACAACCATAACACAATATCACCATTCTAGACTCAATATCCAGATTATGAAAGTGACATTGGAGCTCTCGGTGGCTTGCACTTGTGACGGTTCCCAAACTCCGCAGAGTTTTAGGCACAAGGGATATTCACCCAACCACTCCTAAGGTAAGTCCCCTTCGCGTCTATGACGGATCGGGTCCATAGATTAGGACCTCCTGCTACTCCTCCCGACATAATCCATTATATTCTATATGAGTCTTAATGGTTATTAGGAGCATCAGGATACCACCAATATGAGTCCTCATGTCCTTACATTTACTAAAACCATCTTCCTTAGAATTTCCTTGAAATCCTAACTCCAACACATTCTCATATAGACCAATTTCACACAATTCCATCACACTGACTATCATGCATAAGGATCACATACAAGACTAGCCATTATCACATCAATCCAATTAGTACAACTTCATTAAATCAAAAACAGAGAAAGAACTCAATTTCTGCAGGGAATCTCGCTTAGGCTAGAGGGTCTCGCCTGAGCTAGAGAGTTGTCTCGCTTAGGCGAGCTGCTCTCGCCTGGGCGAGACCTCTTACAGTGGCAATTCAATAATCCTGAGCGAACTCTCACTCAGGCTAAGCTGGCTCGCTTAGACGAGAAGTTCTCTCGCTCAAGCGACTCCCGCTCACCTAGGCGAGACTTCGCGCAGTGACAAAGGCTATCTTCTGATATTTTCGCTCAGGCGAGAGCTGCTCGCCTGAGCGAAATTACCAGGATTTCTCATATGTTCTTCACATGCAGAACCACTCAAATTCATCCAACACTCAATTTCACACAACAGGCAGTTCCAAACACAAATTAAACACATAATCAAGCAATTCAATCACTCATGAACACATTTCATACGAGAATTGGGCGAAGAGTCAGCTTCCCTTACCTTTTTGCCAAGAATACAGTTTGGTGGAATCAAGCAAATTGTGGGAGAGCAGAATTTTCAGTTTAACCTAGGAGAATCCATCACCACGACATAGATAAGGAAGAATTACACGATCAGACCCAAAATTCAGAGGTTAACTAGTGAATTCTGGTTGGAATTAAACCAAAGTAAAGATGGAACCTACCTAGGAGAATGGAAGCCGAGAGAGGAAGCTGCTGAGGGTCCTGTTGAGTTGGTCCTTCCAGAATCTGAGCATGCAACAGAACAGACAGTGAAATGGCAGAACTTGAGAAGAGAGGTTGAGAGAGAATTTGGGCAGCCGAGAAGATGAGAAAGGTGAGAAAGATGGGTATGGTGGTTTTGTTTCTTAATAGAGAGAGGGAAAGCTAAAAAGGGGTATCACAATAAGAACATTTCGGAAAACAATTAGTTATCGTATAAATACAAAAATTATATTGACTGTCATCTTGTCATGATAAAAAAAGGAATAGAATTTTTAAAGCAAAAATAATCAAAGAATAAAGAAAAAAGAATACGGAAAAACATTGAAAAGCCTCAGTGAGATTTGAAACAAAATGCTGGTAGTTACTAAATATAACTACTCTCCCTCGAAAATAATAATTTAATCTTAAAAATATCTTAATTATTTAACTAAAAATGTAACAACTAAATTCAAATAAAATGTAACAACGAGTTTTATTTCAATTTGAATGTACTATCAAGATACATATTTTTATTTATATATAACTTATTATATATAATAAATTTATTATTTGTATAGTAGTTATCTTAAAATTATAAAATATACACTTAACTTATATTTTATTTTTTTATATTTTACTTTATTTTAATAAGTGTACTTTTTTATTGTGCCATATAATTATGATATTTATACTGAATAAACTAATAAATTTAAAGCTCCATTTTTAATTAAAAAACTCTTCAAGAAGTCAGCATCCGATCTTTTCAATAACTGAGTTAGGTTTTGAGTTGTATTGAAGTATTCTTATTCTTATTTTTCATTGACAAGTGTGTCGAAGGGTTTTTGTTATAATTTAATAGTATAAGTCGAAAATAAATATTAGGCATTATAAGAAAATATAATTAGGTATAATATAATATTAAACATTTTGAAGATTTAATTTGACGTTTATTATAATTTATGTGAAAACATATTTTAGAATAAGAGGTTTAAATAATAATTTATTTGGCAATAAAACTTCCATGTTTAAGATTGATACACCGTATGCAAGTCAATATATTTAATTTTAAAAGGATAAATAAATATAAGACTTAGTATACTATAAAAAAATTAATGTAATACTATTAATAATGCAACCACAACAATTTTTTATTTATGTTTCTTTAATTAGGTCGTCTAGTTTTCTAAATAATTCAGTGTAACATGAATCTAACGCATATTAGATGTCATGCATCTAAAGAAACCGATCATGCACAAAAATCGATTGTAGTAATTTAGTTATAAGTCTGATAGCTCTATTAAACCATTACTTACTAATTTCTTAAATAATGCTTAAAGTAAGGTTACCAAAACCTGAAATCGTGTTACTATAATTGTTCAAATCAAATAATATTTCGTGTGCATTCTGTCAAATATCGTATATGGTTTACATTAGCTAACTTATAAACAAATTGGTTAAATATCGAAACCAATTTAAGACTCGTTGATGGACCAAATCGCAATTCTAAGAAGTTCATCTAAAGTTAAAAAAAATGAGGATACTAATTTAAAATGAAAATTAATCATAACATAACTTTATATATATATATATATA